>Ga0316206_1000429_pt1 | contig 58904 bp, 50 predicted proteins | sample 6monthpyrite_MG_FD_204942 | JGI IMG/M metagenome (GOLD analysis project Ga0316206, IMG submission 204942) | Microbial mat bacterial communities from mineral coupon in-situ incubated in ocean water Damariscotta River, Maine, United States -... | ecosystem: Environmental > Aquatic > Marine >...
CTGACTCTAACTATTAATCGGGGTCAGAGATGTGTGTCCGTTTCGTTTTTATTAAAGTGACGAAAGATTTTCCGAAAGAATAAATGACTGCTTGCGTTCGATTGCAGATGCTCAATAATAAAACTTTTTGATTTTATAAAGTTTCAATGTATATACACTTATAATAGTTTTTCAATGACATCGTTCCAAGCAGCTTTAATGTTCCCAAGGTTATAACCCCCACCGCCCATTGCAAGTAATCGCCCCCTACAATGTTTGCTTGCGAGTGATGATAGACGGGTTGCGACGTAGGCATGGAAATCAGAGCTAAGATTAAGTTGTGTAATGGGGTCGCCAGCTAAACTGTCTGCACCGCATTGCAATAAAATAAATTCAGGTTTGAATTTTTCGATGAAGTCTTCTGTGCTTTGCCATAGTGCGATTGCTGTTTTATCTGTGCTGTTCGGCGGTAATGGAATGTTAAGTTTGCTGCCTGCTGCTTTGCCTTTACCCGTTTCATTTATAAAACCGGTACCGGGGTAAAGCGTGTTGCCATCCTGGTGGAAGTCAACAAAACAAAGATCAGGATCATCCTCAAAGGAATAAAAAACACCGTCACCATGATGTGCATCAATATCAACATAAGCAATACGCTGGATATGATGTTCTTCACGTAAGTACTCTATTGCTATGCCACAGTCATTAAATACACAAAACCCGGCGGCACTGTTTCGTGTTGCATGATGTAAACCGGCTATTGGGCTAAAAGCAAAGTGACAGTCACCATTTATAATAAGATCAATGGCTTTGAGCGTGGTGCCGACAACGGTACGGGCAGAATCATATATCCCTTTGATTGCGGGTGTGTCGCCGCAATCAAGATACCCTTCTCCTTTTGCGGAAAGTGTTTTTACTTTATCGATGTAGTTTTGCGTATGGAATAACGCGAGTTGTTCTTCAGATGCTTGTTGTGGCGCATGTAATAAAACATTTTTATCTAACTGACGACGTTCAAATTCTTCTTTAAATGCCCAGTATCGTTTTGGGCCAAAGGGATGCTCTGCACCAAAATGGTAGTTAGCGAGTTTGTCACCGAGCATAACGCAGAGTTTTTTTGAGAGGGTATTAATTATAATTTCCTCAAGCCAAATCTATTTCATATTTAATGGCACATTTAATGGGGCCGGTGACAACTAAGAATAATTTCTGTTATTGCTTGTCACACTAACCCCTATAAAAAATAATCCGGACATCCAGAATAACAAAAAAAACAGATTCTATCTAAGTTTTTTTTGCAATTTTATCTTAAACGTCTTAAACGGGTCGGACCAGGTTAACCCATTGAAAAATAAAATTAATACTAAAATAGCAATCAATAAAAAGCCTTAGAGTAGTTATTTAATGCTCAAAAACAAAACTTTAAGAAGAAGCATGCAACCTTTAAAGTGTCCATTTCATATACAAAATGGACATTCTAAGCTTTAAATTTGACAGTTATTTGTATGTTTTTTCTTCATAATCAGTAAGTTGGTTTGGTCCGACCCCAATGCCCGCCCCAATGCCCGCCAATGCCAGGTCAATGCCAGTGAGTCAGTGCAATGCCACGCCCAATGCCACGCCAATGCCACGTTAATAGGATCTTACGTTGAGTGTCCATTTATTTTTCCGTTTATATTTTTTATTTTTTCCTTGAGATGGGACCAAAAAAAGGCCTGATAACAATTTTTGGTTATAAGCTTGTATTCGGCGCATAAGATTATTTAGCTATTTCGAAAAAGGGGAACAAGACGATACCAATCAGTAGCACAATAGCATTTATTGTCGTACCAATCGCGCGCAGTGGTCTTTCCTTTATATTTAGCCAACCAGCAAAGAAATTTACACCTGATATAAATCTAATCAATAGTCGTGATAAGCCATGTAGCCAAAGCCAGATTGAGGTTGTGTAACTTGTTAATACGATTATTGTCATTAACTCTGGAATAATAGAACCATCATTGAAAAAATACCCTATCCATATTATCTGTAGCATTTCTGTGAAGCCTTTGAGTTCAGAATTATTGAGTATATAAAATATCCATAGACAAAACGTGGTCCAGAGGTAAGTAATTACGAAGGTAAGTATCGCGTCGAACAAAATCTTAGAGACAACCGGTATTTTTGTATTTAGGAGGATTCTTGTCTCAAGAAGCGACAAATAGTCTGCAAGTATATTTACAAAGAATGCTACACCAATGAATGTGAATCCAATGACTGAAGCTAGCGCGAAACTGTATTCGGAAAATTTATCGGATGGTACTCCAGAGTGAAACGCTAAAATAACGTCAATAATATGTATGCATGTTAATACGAAAAAGGTGAATATTGAGATCAATGCTGATCTATTAAAGCAACGCCTGCGAAAGTGCTTCTTACCAAAGAATCGGTCGAAAACATCAATAAAATCGGAAATCCATGCGCCTGAGTCTTGAGTTATTATTCCCTCTAAATCTTTAGCGAGGGCTTTGCGTTTGTCAGGATCTAATTCGTCATCTGCATCTTTAGATACCTTTCGTATAAACAGTATCACCGCCCACAATCCACTAAACCAAAATATAGCGTCAGTCCATACAGGGCTAATAAAGTGTTCTAAAATTTGTGTCAGCTCATCCATGATATCAATATTTATGGCCTTGTTATGCGGTTAACCCATTGTATACACTTATTACTAGCTCTTTAGCTTCTTCAATAGAGTAGCAGCTTGAGTTATGAGGGTATGCTAACTCTGTATCAGGGTGGTCATATGTTGTTGCTGTAAATATATTACTATGATTATTTGTTGCTGCTAAATTTGAAATTTCAATTAGCTTTTTTCTTGTTTCAATTCTACCGCCACTTATACCAGCTATTTCATTTAGCAAAATTTCTTCTAATATTGTATTTGCAGCATCATGTGATTTAAATATTTTTATCATTTCATTCTATTTTTACGCATAAAAGTTAACTAGGCATAAAATTCCAGTTTTGGTAATAGGCAGAGTTCTACATAGAAAGTTAAATTTCTTGACAATGTTAATCATACACGCTTATACGGTGGTTGTGGAGTTATTGATGTGGCTTGATTCCATTCCAGAACAATCTCTGGCATAGCTTTATTAATCAAAGCGTTTTCATGCAAAATCCATTAAAAAAATCTTGGCCTTTTAGACAATCTCTGTGCTAGAGTTTGGAGGATTATTTTTATGGCGAATCGCAAAGCGACAACCCCGTTGGTTTTTAAATAGTATTACGGGGATGCCACTACGACTATACGCATTAACAACGCAGATGATTGGCTTAAAAAATAATTAACATAAACCAATACTTTAAACAAAGGAGCAGCCTATCATGAAACCAATAAACTAAACCAAGAATGTCAATCGCTGACCTAAGGTGTATCGAGCACCAAAAGCCAGCTAACCACATTAACCTAAATCAGAGGTCAAAATGGCTAGAAAATATTCTACGCTACGAACCCGCTTTGTCCAAAGCAAATTAGTAGCGAAAACAAACTTTTTTAAAGCACCGGCTCAAAACCCGGCACGAATACCCAGGATAAAACCTGGGCAACCAGCATCATTATTAGAACTTAAGTCCAATTCTTTGGATATGGGTTTTAACGCTGTCCAATCCACGCCCGCACTTTCAACACTGCTTAACGATATCCTTCCCGCCACAATGGAAACCCTGCGCTCGCATGTTAATTACCTGCTGAGTCTGCCTTTACCCGTGGGTGAGAAGAATCGGTTGTTGTTGAAGTACTGGGCCGATGGAGTGTCGGCTTGAGGCGGTGCGTTTGTTGCTTGATGAGGCACAGGCGAGTGGGGTTGGATTGGGGGAGGGTGGGGTTGATCTGTCTTGCTTTGATCTGACTGCATTTGGATTGACCGGGATTGAACTATCCGGGCTTGATTGGGCGGGTGATTTTTGGCTTTGTGGTTGCATTTGCTGGGGGAGGATTAGGTTGGTTGCTCGGTGCCTGTTTGGGTGCCGGGTTTCCTTTTGATTTTAAACATTCCTATGTCAAATCTTCCTGAGTCAAATCTCCTCATGTTAAATCTCCTCATGTTAAATCTCCCCCAGCCCCTCTTTTTCTAAGAGGGGAGTTAAGTTAATTGTGCTGGGTGTTTTATGTTTACTGGTTTTTTTATTTGCGGTTATTCGCGGACATTTGCGTTTATTCGCGTTGTCTTTTTATTTTACGCTTTTTGTTTTACAAATGTTTTTACATTAAATTTAATAAGGATAAATATGAAACAGAATAATGGGTTACTTAAAGAACGTTTTATAGAAGCGGTTATTAACGGTAAGTTGGATCCAGTTGAAGATCAGGGGGTTGTGTTTACTTTGAAAGAATTCAAATCAGTTTTCCATGATATTAAAACCGATTACATTAATTCTTTTCTACCCGCCGCCACTATTGAGTTGGGACGGGAGAGCATGACCAGCACGAAGTATTTATTTCGAGTGAGTAAGGGGGGTTATCGGGTGCATCCGGATTTGCTTGATGATGACGGATGTAATCGCTGAAATCACAGCCCAAATAGGTTTAAAAATTCTGCAAGTTGCTGAGGTTTAAAATATAAATAGACGGCGAGTATGACGCTGTTAATGAACAGTAACGATATAATAATTGAAAGCATTTTTTTAAGCTTGCCAGCTTTTGTGGATTTAAATGTCTGGGTTTGCTGTTTGATTTTTTTCAGGTCGGGTAGTAACTGATCAAATGACTGGTAGTGATTGCCTCGATCTTCTTCCATCAGGTTGCGTAATAGGTTTTTTATGGGTTTGTTCAGTTGATTAAACGCTTCGGTTTCCTGTATGCGCTTATTTGAAAAGTTGACGGGCGTGCCGGTGAGCATGCGGTAGAAAATTGCGCCGGCGCTGTACAGGTCGCGGGTTTTGGCTGAGCCGCCTTTGTCATTCGGCTGGTACCAGTCAGTATGGTTGCTGGTGGTTGCGCCGGTGGTCGTGTAGTGTTCGTCTAAACCAAAGTCGGATAGTTTAATATTGTTGTGCTTGTCGTATAAAATATTACTGGGGCGTAAATTTCCGTGGGGTATATTTTCATTGTGGGCGAATTGCAGGGCTTTGCACATAGATTCGGCGACGGTTGCAAAACGTTTCAGGCTAAATTTTCTCACCAGTCTGTCCTGCAGGCTGCCGTTGCTGATATGTTCCATTACAATAATAAAGGCCTGTTTACTTTTTGATGTGCCGACTATTTTTATAATATTCTCGTGACTTAACTGGCTGAGTAATCTGGCTTCTTTATAGCCGGCAAGGGAACGGGTGCGTTTTTTGATGACCAGCAGATTATGCCGACTGCGATCTTCAAATAAATAAACCGCACCAAACTGATTTTTTTTAATGATGTCTAATAATGCAAATTTATTTTCGGTGTTATTAATGGCGCTGTTAGCTTCGGTTTTCTGGTTTTGATTGAGGTGCGCGCCTTTGGTTAAGGTTAACAGTTGCAGACGAATTTCATCGGTTGTCGCAGGGCGTAATTGGGGTTTGGTTTGCAGGCATTGTTCGATAAGTTTTGCTAACGCGTCCGGTAGATTGCTGAGACTATTGGTGAGTTTGGCTTTATTCACCGGTGGTAAAGTGCCGGTAAATATTTCATACATAATGACACCCAGCGAATAAATATCAGACAGGTGAGTTACCGACGCCGGGTGCGTGAACTGCTCCGGTGACATGTAGTCCGGCGTACCGACGATGTTTTCGGGTTTACCACTGGCAGCTAGCCAGGCGATGCCAAAGTCTAAAATGTGTAAATGATTTTCCACATCAACAAGCAGGTTAGAGGGTTTAATGTCCCGGTGAATAACGCCATTTTTGTGGGCGCTGGACATGCCTTTACAGATTTGAATTAACAGATTAATTTTATGATTAAGGCTGAGTTTTTCCTGTTCAATCACCTGTGATAAATCACTGCCCTGAATATAGTCCATCACAAAATAGGGGCGGCCCTGCTGGGTGAGGCCACGATCAATAATATGAATAATATTCGGGTGAGTTAACTGGGCGATGACCAGCGACTCCTGATCAAACAGACTTTTAGCTTCATCGTCCCACAGGTATTCGGCGGATAGAAATTTTATTGCCACTGTCCGGTTCAGTGAAAGTTGGCGGGCTTTATACACCGCGGCCATTCCGCCGGTGGCAAATTTAGTGAGATTGGAGTAGCCTTCGAGTTGCATTTTCTGAGTATAGGATATTTGACGTGAACAATGTTGTGGTTAAGAAAGAATCCAGCCGGCGCTTATATGAGGCGCGTATAAAACTGGCACTCGATTTCATTCATAAAAACTTATCCAATACCCTTCAACTGTCGGATGTCGCGCAGGCCTGCTACTTCTCTGAGTACCATTTTCACCGACTGTTTCATGGTTTTGTGGGGGAAACCGTTAATGACTATATTGTGCGCAAACGCATGGAACGTGCAGCTCAAAGGTTGGTGTGTAACACAGCAGAGTCAATAACTGATATTGCTTTATCCGGTGGCTTTTCTTCGGCGGCTAATTTTTCAAAATCATTTAAAAAATATTTCGGTTTAAAGCCAGGTCAGTTACGTGAGCCGTCGTTATCGCAAATTAGCAAGAATGGAAAACTGTTAAGCAAATATGGAAAAGCATTTGATCCCCAGTCTCTATATTCTCAGAACATCACCAAACGGGTGATATTTACTACTGAAGAGTTGGAGAAAATATTTATGAATATTCGCACGCAATATATGAGTCCTAAAAAAATAGCCTATTTAACTGCACCTGAAGGTTATGAATTAAACTCTATTTTTGAAACCTGGGATAAAATGATCCAATGGGCTGAACAGTCAAATATTAAAGAGCACGCTAATAAACGCTATGCAATCTGCCATGATAATCCGATGATAACGCCGGTGGACAAATGCCGTTACGATGCGTCTATTGAAGTGGATGAAACCGTACAGGTTAACCAGCCCTTATCGGTTGCACATATTCCCGCAGGTGACTATGCCATTGCTTACTATAAAGGGGCCGGGGATAAGGTGAGTCATTTTTATATGGAAATTTATTCTGGCTGGTTACCGGATAGTGGCTTCGAGCCGGATGATTTTCCACCGGTAGCCCATTATTTTAATGATTCCAGGGTGGATGGTTTTGTTGAAATGGAAGTGTTGATTAAAATTAAATCGATTTGATTTTGTTGTGTCTTTGTAGGCGTCAGCTAATATAGCTCACGCCTACATAATATTACCGGTTGTTATATAATGCGCAGCTCGGATAATTTCAGTGCATAGAATATGACAGACTCAAAACATGGCTTAAGCATTTTATATGTTGCGGTCTTTTTACTTTCCCTCAATGGTCTATTCTCCAAAATCATTCCCCTTGATGCGGTGTCGGTCACTCAGCTGCGCAGTGTAATGGCGGCACTGGCATTAGTGGTATTTGCTTTAATGCGCAAACGCACGCTGGGTTTACGGGGCGTAAAAGAAGTGCTGGGGGTTTACGGAGTTGGTGTTATTTTAGGCCTGCACTGGGTTAGCTTTTATCATTCGATGCAAATTTCTACGGTGGCCATTGGCATGCTGTCGCTTTTCACCTATCCGGTGATTACGGTTTTTCTTGAACCCCTGTTTAATAAAAAATCAATTCAACTGGCGGATGTGGTGGCGGCTATTATTGTGTTTGCCGGTATTGCCATTATGGTGGGGGATGATTTAAATCAGTTTGATAGTGCCGCTATGCAGGGTGTGTTCTGGGGTGTGATTTCGGCATTTTTATTTTCGCTGAGAAATTTATTACAAAAATATAATCACCCGAGCGTACCATCGGACAGTTTGATTTTGCATCAGGTGATTGCCATTGCTTTTATGCTGCTGTTGTTTATTGATGTGGATGCGCTGGGTTCACTAAACACAAATGACTGGTTATTACTGGTGTTACTGGGCGCAATTAGTACCGCCATGGCACACAGTTTACTGTCGTTTAGTTTGAAACATTTACCGGCGAAATCGATTGCGATGATTAGTTGTTTGCAACCGTTAGCCGCAGCGGGTTTTGCCTGGCTGGTTTTAGATGAAGTGCCGACCACCGGAATTGTGGTGGGTGGTTTGATTATTGTTTCGGTGGCGTTTTATGAATCGGTTTCGCATATTGGGCGGAAAAATATTAAGCGTTGAGGTTAAACTTTTTGGAATGAAATTCTTCAGGATTAGGGTTTATTGTTGCAGGTCTGTATTCTGAGCAATGTATGGAATGGATAAAAACTAAATCCCCCTCAATAGCATGGTTTATTAATATTGTGACCTTGAACTTTCACTACAATATTTGTACTCCCGTTTTTCTAAGGGGGAAGCTTAAACACCTTCTTACTCCCCTCTTAGTAAAAGAGGGGTTGGGGGAGATTTAAAATTAAGAACAATTTCCTCCAGCAGCTTTTTTATTTGCGTTCCTTCGCGTTCATTTGCGGAAAAATGCTTCTGCTTTTAAATTAGAAAGAGCTAAAGCGTAATCGGTTCAAACTCAATCAGTGCATCCACTTCCGCATCATAATCCACACCCGCAACACCAAAACCAAACAGTTTCAGAAACTCATCTTTATAGCCCTGATAATCAGACAGCTCAAATAAGTTTTCGGTGGTGACATCCGGCCAGATTGCTTTTACTTTATTCTGCACATCGTCGCGTAGTTCCCAGTCATCCATACGAATGCGGGCGCTGTCATCCAGTTCGGCGCCACCTTCTTTATAAAGTTGGCTGCGGAACATGCGGTTGATCTGTTCGATGCAACCTTCGTGAATGTCCAGTTCCTTCATGACTTTAAAGCCCATGGCTAAATACAATGGCATCACCGGAATGGCAGCGGATGCCTGGGTGACAACACTTTTTAAAATGGCCATATTGGCATCGCCATTAACATCGCTTAAGGTTTCTCTTAAGGCAGCAGCGGCACGATCCATATCTTCTTTGGCTTTGCCCAGTGCGCCGTGCCAGTAAATTGGCCAGGTGATTTCGGTACCGATGTAGCCGTATGAAACGGTTTTAACGCCATCGGCTAGTACGCCTGCATCTTTCAGTGCATTAACCCACAGCTCCCAGTCCTGTCCGCCCATAACCGTTACGGTGTTATTGATTTCTTCTTCGCTCGCGGGTTCGATTTCGGCATTAATAATGGTGTCTTTGCTGGTGTCGATGGCAGTGGCTTTATAGACTTTGCCAATCGGCTTTAATACTGAACGAATCACTTCACCGCTGTCCGGCATTTTTCGAACCGGCGAGGCCAGCGAGTAAACCACTAAATCAATTTTTCCCATGTCCTGCTTGATGGTTTCAATCGCCTTGCTGCGCATTTCATTGGAGAAGGCGTCGCCATTAATACTTTTTGCATACAGGCCTTCAGCATGGGCGGCTTTTTCAAACGCGGCGGAGTTGTACCAGCCAGCGGAACCGGTCTTGGTTTCTTTGGCGGGCTTTTCTAAAAAGATACCGAGGGTTGCGGCGCCACAGCCAAAAGCGGCGGTGATGCGTGATGCTAATCCGTAGCCCGTGGATGACCCAATGACCAGTACATTTTTCGGGCCGTTATCAATAGCGCCGTCCTGCTTTACGCGGGAAATCTGTTCGGCCACATTAGCGGCGCAGCCAGTGGGGTGAGTAGTGGTACAGATAAAGCCACGGGTTTTGGGTTTTATGATCACGTTTGGTTTCCGTTATTTTAGTAAATTAAGCACGTTATTTAGCGCGCGGAATTTATAGTAGATAAACTATTTCGTGATTCCCGGCACAAGTATTCGGGAATGACGAAACTTTACAATTAAGCTAATGTGACAGCAGTGAAAATTTTAAAATTTAAAGACTCGCTGCAACCTTCTTAAGCTTGCCCTGTACCATCGGCGCAACTTCAGCAATTTTAGGATTATCGACCATACCCAAAACCGCAACCGGGTCCATAAAGCTTACATTTACTTTACCGCCGTCTTCTTCGCGCAGCAAAACATTGCAGGGCAGCAGTAAACCGATATCCGGCTCAGCTTCAATAGCTTCGTGGGCCAGGTTAGGGTTGCATGCACCGAGAATTTTATAGCCGCTACGGTCAATATCCAGTTTGGCCTTCATGACTTTTTGAACATCAATTTCGGTTAATACGCCAAAACCTTCTGCAGCCAGTGCCTCGCGGACTTTTTCTTCAGCTGCTTCCATTGTTGCATCAAGTGTTACGTTAAAACCGTACATAGTTATTCTCCGAAATGGTTATCAATATGAATACTGGAAACGAATATTAGCATATCCTATTGTATTTTAAAGTTCTGCCAGTTGCCAAACATCAAAGGCGGGCTCTTCATAGGGGTGAGCCTGTTTCATACCTGCGATAACCGCTTTAATTAAGGCATTTGAAACCACCAGTTCCACTTTGTATTCATCGACAGTCTCAACTTTACCCGTGGTGCCTAAAAAGGGCTGGCTGTTTTGCAGCGGTCTGAACTGCCCCTGGCCGAGGGTTTGCCAGCAACAATGATCATAATGGCCGATTTTGCCGGCACCGGCGTCGAACATGGCGGTTTTTACCGGTTGCAGGTGACTTTTGGGTATGAATACGCAGAGTTTGTACATGTTGATGTTTATCCTAAAAAATAAGCCCGATAATTTGAAATGATATTAAGCAGGTATTTCGTGTAAAATGCCCTGCTAATAACCCCATTTTGAACTAATTTCAGGAATAATAAAATGAGTGATGACGGTATCCAACTATCGCCCGAATTAATGAAAGACCTGCGCGATGCGCTCCTAAAACAGGATCCACGCACCTCTGATGATGTAATGTCAATGCAATATCTGGTGGCCGCTGCGGGCATGATGCTTTCTGATGTTAATAATCCACAGATGGACAAGAAAGATGCGCTGGCGGATTTAAGCGGTTTTATGAACCATGTGTTTGAATATATGGAAGCGCAGAAGCCACCAGTAGCACCCCCGGCACAGGATGCTTTTGGTGTGTGGAAACCTAAGTAATTAAATAACGATTAAACGTGAAGGGCTGTTAAGAAAGTAATGACTGGTTTTGTAATTCCTGCGAAGGCAGGAATCAAGTGGCTTTGACAATTACAGACACTGGATACCTGCCTTCGCGGGTATGACGGCTGGTTATTCTAAATGCATATCCCGGAATATAAAATAATTAAGCCGCAGTTTTAATATCCCCCGGCAGCCCCCCCCACAGAGATAAAAATTTTAATAAGAGTTATCTCCCATGTCTTCATTATTTCAGCGTACCGCAGAATGCTTAGATGCCTGTGATCCGAGCCGTAAAGTTGAGCTGACTCGCTTGCTTTATGACGACTGGCGCGCGGGTAAACTGCAAATTGATCCAACATTTGAAGCGGCGCCAATTGCCGAGGTCGGTCGTCCGCAAAAACCGCAGCTGGTTGCTCCCCGGGACGTGTCCCGCCGGAGTATGAATACGCCTGAAGGCCGGGTGGTGTTGTGTCATGCACTGGCGCATATTGAGTTTAATGCGATTAATCTGGCACTGGATGCAGTGTACCGCTTTAATAATATGCCGGAAGATTTTTATAGCGACTGGCTAAAAGTGGCCGCCGAAGAGGCCTATCATTTTACCTTGCTGGAAACTTATCTGCATAAGCGCGATGCGAAATACGGTGACTTTAATGCGCATAATGGTTTATGGGAAATGGCTCAGCTAACCGCCCACGATGTGATGATTCGTATGGCATTGGTGCCGCGGGTGCTGGAGGCCCGGGGGCTGGATGTGACACCGGGTATTTTAAAAAAACTCGCGCAGTCAAAAGATGCGGAATTTATCGGGTATTTAGAGATCATACAAAAAGATGAAATTGGCCACGTGGCGATTGGCAGTCACTGGTTTAAATATCTGTGTGAACAGCGGGGCCTGGATTACCGTCAAACGTTTAAGCAATTAATTAAGGATTATATGAAAGGTTCATTACGTGGGCCATTTGATGAAATAGCCCGCCTGCAGGCCGGCTTTTCGGCGGAAGAAATTGCGGATTTAAATGCGCTGGAGATTTAGTGTAAAGGACTCAACGGGTATCGTTTTATGCACCACTAGCTAAAGCTAACGCCGACAGGCTTAAGATTACCCGCGGTAGGACGTTTGGAAAAGTTAATTTATAGTATTAAGAGATTTATACATATGCAAAAAATAGTAAGTTTGTTTTTAATGGGGTTAACTTTAAGCGCCCCCGTGCTGGCAGAAAAGCAAAAAACGCTGGCGCTTTATTATGATGAAGTTGAGATGGGTGCCGGCTCACAAAACATGCGTTATTTAATTAATAATCAGTTTCTGAGAATTGATAACGGCGATGATAAAGCGGATTTTGTTTTATTCGCTGTAAATAAAAAAATTATTTACAGCGTAAATCATGATGACCAGAGCATTTTAAAAATAGAAAATAATAAATGGTCACAGCCTGAATTTGATTTTAAAGTGACAACCCGTCAGAGTGCAATGAATGCTGCGCCGAAAATACAGGATAAAACGGTTTATTCGTATAATGTAAGCGCGGGTGATAAATCCTGTACTGAAGTGTTTTTAATTAAAGATACCTACACAGATGAAATGAAAATAATGTATGAATATCAGCAGGTGTTGTCCGGGCAGCAGGTGGCTACACTGAATAATACCCCCAAAGATATGCACACGCCGTGTTTTTTAGTTGATCAGGTTTATCATGCCGGGGATTATTTTAAAATAGGTTTGCCGGTTAAAATTAGTTATAGCCGTGATTACATAAAGTTCTTAAGTAGTTTTAAAAATATTTCAGTAGATGCAGTCTTATTTGAACTGCCACAATCCTATAAAGAATATAAAACATACTAAGGGTATTCTGATATGGCAGATTTGTTTCGCTTGATGTAGCCAGCAGCGGGTGCGTTTCTCGTTAGCCTTTAGGTATGCATGATTAACTATAGAGATTAATTTCAGAGATTAATTTTTAACAATTTTATTTGTGGTAGACACAGGTTCGGACGTTAATAGCTCTTGTAAGTACTGTGAAAGCTCCGGGTTATTAGGGCTGTAGTAAAGTCCGGTTTCAACCAGCTCTACCGCCGCATCAGTCGAGTCAGTCTGTTTGGCCAGTTCCAGATACCGATAAGCACAGGTTTTTATTGTTTTATTAACTTCGCTATTGTCTGGTTCGAGTTTAAGCAGGGCATAACTGCTTTCGCAGGCCTGGCCCACATTGGACTCGGACGCGGGCGATTCATTTAATAAATCTGTAGATAACTTTAATGTGTGGTTGATATATTTTCTGCGCTTGATGCGCTTATTTACATCGGCCAGTTTAGCATTTATTTTTTTATCATTTTTATATAATCTGTTTAACTCTTTTAATTCCAGTTTGGCATCATCTAATTTGTTTTTACTAATGAGTCTGTCAGCCCTTTTTAAACCGCTGCGTATCTTTTTACTTTCTGACTGATCGTCAACTAATGAGTTGAGCTCTTCAGTTAATGCTAATAAATCAGTGTTGTTAGCATCTATGCTCAGGCCTGTATTGATAAATTTCAGACTGGTATCGTAATTTTTGTTTTTCTTTTCAATGAGTGCCCGTTGCTTGTAGTGATTAATCAGATACTGAATTCCGTACTGGGCCTGGGAGTTGCTTTCATCGAGTAAAAGCACCTGTCTATATTCATATAATGCATTTTCTTTTTCTGGACTTGTTAACTGGTCAAGGCCTAAAAATTTAGACGCATTAGTAAGGTGAGATGCGATGGTTTTTAAATTAAGCTGTTCCTGCTCGAGCAACAACTTCTGCTGCGCGGTTTTTTTTATGTCCTGCTCGAGTTTTTCTATGGTTTCTCTATCATGCGATGACTTTATAGCAACAGATTCAGGAATATGGAGTTTGACTCTTTCAGGTTTGAACTGCGTATAAACGACAGAAGATAGTGCGATTAATACAGAAATTAAAACGCTGAAATTTCGTAAAGTATTGGTCGGCGGTTTTACAACCGGAATAACGGGTTTGTCGGTGTTTATTTTGTTTAATGCTGTGATCAGTTCATCGGCAGACTGAAAACGCTTTGCCGGATTTTTTTCCAGTAATTTGCTAATAATCGGCTGGTGTTTTTCAAATTTACTTTCCAACGGTGGAACCGGCTCTTTAAGATGTTTGAAAATTAACGTATAAGTTGAGTCGGCAACGAATGGTTTTACGCCAGTTAATATCTCATAGTAAACAACCCCCAGGCTGTATAAATCTGAGCGGTGATCAACGGGTTTGTCGGAAACCTGTTCCGGACTTATATAGTTGGGTGTGCCTGCAAAACCGTTGTTAATTGAATCTTTTTGGGAAAAACGCACGGTATTGGCGATGCCAAAATCAGCCAGTATGGCATTGTCATGCTCATCAAATAATATGTTTCCAGGCTTTATATCACGGTGGGTAAAATGATTACTATGGGCATGGCTTAATGCTTCAGCGACTTGAGTGATTATTCTAATCACTTCATCCTCATCCAGTCCCTTAAGCATTTTCTGTTTTAAATCACCACCCTGTAAATGCTCCATTGCAATATACAAATGGCCGTTACTTTCGCCTGCATCATGAATGGTTATTATGTTGGGATGATTGAGTACACCGCAGTTTGCTTCTTTGAGAAACTGGTAGCTAAAATTTGAGTCCTGGGAACATTCACTGGAAAGCACTTTTATGGCAATGGTTCTGCCGACAGACATCTGTATAGCAAGAAAAACCTGGGAGGTTCCTCCTTTGCCAATTGATTTTAAAATTTTATAACCTGGTATACCGCTGTTAGACATAGTTTAAAAAATTGCTGATTAATAAAAATATATTATCTAAATACGATCAACTCAATTTAAGAATTAGTCACAGATTTGGGCCAATTTATTTAAATATTAAATTCAATATCACTTTATCAACTATTAGGCGACGGGCGCCAGATAAGTGGGGCAGTGAGTATTTTTTCATTTTATAGTTAAATCAGATGGAGTTGGGCTGCGTTACTCATTTTCTAAATCTTGATGCCCTGTGCCCGTTTGGTGTCAGTCTGTATTGAGCCACTAACCGGCGTGGGTGTTTGATTCGTATAACATTATTATTGCACATAAATTGTACATTATCAGGACAAAAATGATAGCGAGGGAAGAATAGCAGTGGAAGAACTGTGACAAACAACGGGTTTAGGTGAATGAATTCAGCTTGAAGTCGCTCGCACTATTAAATTCCAGCACGCTACCCTGTGAGTACCAGTCACCCAGTACAATGCGCTGCACCGGCTTATCGTCCACTTGAAGCTGATGAACCGCGGGGCGGTGGGTGTGCCCGTGAATCATGAGGGGCACATTATTATGGGTAAAAGCCTGGTTAACCGCATCCGCATTAACATCCATGATATCGCTGCTTTTAAGCTGGGTTTCTTCCTGGCTTTGTTTGCGCAGGGCCAGCGCCATCTGTTCCCGCTCAGCAAGTGACTTGCTTAAAAAATCAGCCTGCCATGCCGGGTTTCTGAGCATTAGCCGTAATTCCTGATAACGTAAATCATCGGTGCACAAAATATCCCCATGCAATAACAGTACGGGAATGTTGTCGAAACTGGCGACATAGGGCTCATGAATCAGCGTGCAGCCACAACGGGCTGCAAGCTTTTCGCCCATTAGAAAATCACGATTGCCATGCATTAAATATATCTTCAGGCCATTATCTGCCAGCTGTTTCATAGCATCAAATGCCTGGCTTAACCCGAGGGCGTTATCATCATCGCCTAACCAGTATTCCACCAGATCACCGAGAATATAAAGTGATTCGGCCTGGCTCGCCTGATTATTGAGAAACTCAATAAACAGTTGAATAATATCCGGGCGCTCGGGTGCCAGATGTAAATCAGATATAAATAAATGTTTGGCCATGTGTGTAGTTAAACCAGTGTTGCGCTGTTAATAATAACCGCTTCAACAGGTACATCGCCATGGCCCATATTGTTGCCGGTGGCAACCTGTGCAATGCTATCAACCACATCCATGCCTTCCGTCACTTCGCCAAATACCGCATAGCCCCAGCCCTGTGAAGTGGGGGCGGTGTAGTTTAAAAAGTCATTGTCTTTGAGGTTAATAAAAAATTGTGAGCTGGCTGAATCAGGGTCCGGTGTGCGGGCCATTGCTAGTGTGCCACGTTTGTTGGTCAGGCCATTGTCAGCTTCGTTTTTAATATTTGCATTAGTGGCCTTTTGTTGCATGTCTTCTGTAAAACCACCGCCCTGAATCATAAATCCTGGTATTACGCGGTGAAATATTGTGTTATTAAAAAACTCTTCTTTTACATAGGTTAAAAAGTTTTCTGCAGAAATCGGTGCTTTGTCCGCACTTAATTCAATGATGATTTTTCCGTGGTTGGTATCCAGGCATATTTTATCTGACATGTTATTTACTCTTATTATGTGGTTGGGCTATCAAAAACAGTTTAAAACAAACGTTTTCGGGCTAACGGTGCCGGTAAGGGCGATTACCTGAAAATTGTTAAGCAGGTTACGGGTTATAAATTGGCGTCCCCGAGACGATTCGAACGTCCGACCTACCGCTTAGGAGGCGGTGGCTCTATCCTGCTGAGCTACGGGGACAATTTGGGCGGAATTATAACAGCCAACGGTACAGGTTTCAAAAGACATTATTTTAAATCGAAGCAGGCGACTTATTTCATCAGGTGACGTTTTTGACGCGGGCGATGACGGCGCTCATTGCGTTTCATGAACTGGTGAAATTTGCGCCAGATAAATGCATCCGGGGCGTCTTCATAGGTCATAATGTAATTTAAACTATGGATATCATTTTGTGACCAGCCCATGCTGCGGTGCGCACTGGGGGTTCCGCAGAATAAAATCTGATCACCGGATTTTAGCGCAATATCATTCGTTGGCATGAGCAATAATTTTTGATTGCGCTTAAGCATTAAAGGTACCGCGGCGATCGGGTGTTCTTTCTGGCGTGGGTCCTGCAATATATTACCGACCCGAATAACCCGTCCCAGGCGCAGCACCTGACAAAGTGCACGGGCTTCTTTTTCATTAACATGCAGTGTCCAGATACTGGGCACAGACTCGCCCAGTGCACCCATAATTCGGCTAATGGTTATATTGGCCCAGGAGGAATCCTGATTTTTGGCTTTATTTAAAAATGCAATCATTAGCGGTGACACGAGTAAGGTGCGGATCTTTCGCGCAATAATTTCACTGGGCTGCATAATTAAATTTGCATGGGTGGCTGCAAATAATTTTTCATTGGATTTTTTATTGTGCCGCGCAACAATAAATAATTCCGGGTTAAGTTCCCGCGCGGTCATAATGATAGATAAATTATTAGAGTCATTATCGGTGCCAGAAATCAAACCAACCGCTTCGTTGACGCCGGCAATGGTTAATGTGTGTGCATCAAAACCGGTGCCAATAATAAAATCATTATTTTTATTTTCCGGGCGGCTAAGAAAAATATCCCGCTTTGCTTCGGACGGGTCAATAACCGTAACCTGCACGTTGCATTTTAAAAGCTGTTTGTATAAGTCGCTACCGAAGCGGCCATAACCACAAATAATCCAGTGGCCTTCTTTAACATAAATCGGATTAGTCAGGTCGGTGTCGGGTACGCCGGTTAACCAGTCATACAATAAATGTAGGGAGGGGGAGTGCATGGCCATGGCAAAAATATTGGCGAAGGTTTCAAACGGATTAACCACAAAATCGGTGCCGAAGGAAAACATATTACTTTCAAATTCCTCTAACTCGGAGCGACATACCACACAAATGTCCGGGTGTAGTAGTTTACTGGTAACGGCAATTTTCAAATTTGTTTCATCGGATGCGGTTACTGCAATAATGGCTGCGCATTTTTTATCCTGTAATCCGGCTCGGATTAAATGTTCAGGGTCACGGGCATCGCCTTTAAAACCAGGGATAACCAGTGGGAAATCTTCCAGGGGCAGGGTTTGAATAATGTGGCTGTTTTCATCGATGACCACGGTGTGAATATTTCGTTCGGTTAAGGCCTTAGCCAGTGCATGCCCCGTTTCACCGAAGCCGCAAATTAAAATAAACGTGTCGGGTATACGTTCGAGTTGCTGGGTAAATAATCGCTCTTTAAGGGCTTCGCGAAACAGTGGGTTCTGCACTAATGAGATAATTTTTCCGAGTGAATAAAACCACGCTACAACGGTTAAATAAATAGTAATGAGCGCCCAGGTGCGTTGTTCATTAGTAAGGGTGTAGGGTATTTCGCCAAAGCCAATGGTGGTGGCGGTGAAACTAACAAAATAAAAGGCATCAAAAAACGTCATGTGCCAGGGGTTGCCATGGTCGTCAATACCGGGGGTGATGACCATGCCCAGAATAGAAATGGCATAACCCATGATTAAAATAATAATGGGAATGCGCATCTGGCGCATGATGAGTGATGTCACCAGTGACATGTTTTATCTGCGCAACGTTAGTGACGCATCATTGAAGTTTCAATGATAAGCAGTATGACGGAAATAAAGTTGGCAATCATGGCGCCGCCACTTAAGGAAATAATGGTCGACATGGTATCGGCTGTCATGGGGTTGCCCTGAATATTTACCACATAAGCCCAGACGATAGAGGCTGAAAATAACTGCACTAATGCCACCAGACTGGTAGCCAGTAACATGGCGCCCATTTGAGAACGGTCGCCAAATTTAAGTACGGTGGCAATTAAATTAACAATAATTACGGCAAATAATTCGTATACATTGTGGTGGTTTGGATTATCGACTTCACCGGTAAAAAATCCAAAATTGAGGGTGAGTGCCAGTATCATAAAAAAACTAAAGACAACTTTTTCGCGATTCATTTTTATGGGCCCTTTTGTTTCATTTTTATATTAATGTATTTATTGGTCGTTCCAGCGATTTAAAGAGGTAAGTGGAATCCGCAGACACTGGAAACCTGCATTTGCAGGTATGATGTTTTTTTAGTTAAAGGTGCAATAGTGACGCCCCTGATTTTGTGCAGCACCCTCAACTATTATAATAGTAGATGCTCCATCATTCGCTGATATATTTTTGACAGGGTCATTAAATCTTCAGCTTTTACATTTTCATTCAGTTGATGAATTGTCGCATTGAGTGGCCCAAGTTCTAAAACCTGTGCGCCGGTGGGCGCAATAAAACGGCCATCAGAAGTGCCACCGGCGGTGGACAGTTGGGTGTCGTATCCGCAGATATCTTTAATGGCTTTACAGGTGGCTTCAACCAGTTCACCTTCGGGGGTTAAAAACGGCTGCCCGGATAAAACCCACTCGATTTCATAATTTAAACTATATTTATTAAGAATGGCTTCGACCCGTTGTTTTAACTGTGCCTCGGTCACTTCGGTTGAAAAGCGCAAATTAAACATAACTTCACATTCGCCGGGTATGACGTTGTTTGCACCGGTACCAGAATTAATATTGGATATCTGAAAACTGGTCGCGGGGAAAAAATCATTGCCCTGGTCCCATTGTTCATCAGTTAATTCTGCCAGTGCGGGTGCGGAGGTATGAATCGGGTTTTCCGCCAGGTGCGGGTAGGCCACATGCCCCTGTTTGCCGAGTATGGTCAGGTTGCCGGATAAAGATCCGCGGCGGCCGTTTTTCACCACATCTCCCAGTTTATCCGTACTGGAAGGTTCACCCACCAGACACATATCGATCTTTTCATTACGCGCTTCAAGGTGCTGAATCACTTTAACCGTGCCATTTATTGACGGGCCTTCCTCATCGCTGGTGATTAAAAAGCCAATAGAGCCCTTGTGATTCGGGTGCTCAGTAATAAAGTTTTCACAGGCCGTCATCATGCAGGCCAGGCTGCCTTTCATGTCTGCCGCGCCACGGCCGTATAATATCCCGTCAATAATTTCCGGTTTAAATGGGTGCACATCCCACTTTTCAACCGGCCCGGTGGGTACAACGTCCGTGTGGCCGGCAAAAACCAGTAATGGGCCGGCAGTGTTTTTTCGGGCCCAGAAATTATCCACATCCGCAAAACGTAATTCTTCAATTTCAAACCCCAGCTTTTGCAGGCGTTTAATCATGAGAGGCTGACAGCCTTCATCTTCGGGGGTGACGGAGGCGCGGGAAATCAGGTCGATAGCTAGCTGGATAGTGGGATCGGTTTCTAAGTTTGGCATCTTAATAATCAGTTGAAAGTTAGTTGTTTATTATAAACTAAGCGAAAGATAAAAAACATTTACGTTTTATTCGCGTGTATTCACGTTTGTTTTTTATGCTTGTGGATTTAGCCTAAAGTATGACTAAATTTTAGAGTGAATCAACAGGATGTTTTCGTAAAAAATATTTAATTTCGATTGCAGTCCTGCCCCTGAAAAGGCAAACTAATCTACCATTCAGACTGTACGAATACTATGCCCGAATCGCTCACTTATCCAACCAGCAACAACTATCAGGTTGCCGATGCCCCGACACAAAATCTGAAAGTACCACCTCACTCTATAGAAGGTGAACAGGCTGTGCTGGGTGGGCTTATGCTGGATAAACGCGCATGGGAGCAGATTGCAGATCGCATTACGGAAGAAGATTTTTACCGTCACGATCATCGCCTTATTTTTCGCAGTATTGCTAAACTGGAAGCGGCGGATAAACCCTTTGATGTGGTGACCCTGTCGGATGAGCTTTCCAAAACCCATGAGCTGGAAGATGCGGGGGGGCTGGCCTATCTGGGGCAGCTGGCAAAAGACACCCCAAGCGCCGCGAATATCCGTGCCTATGCGGATATTGTGCATGAGCGTTCTGTGTTTCGTCAGCTTATCGAAGTCGGTACCGATATTGCCGGTCGTGCATTTAATCCCGAGGGGCGGGACAGTAAAGAATTACTGGACGAGGCTGAGCGCCAGGTTTTCACGATTGCCGAACAGGGCACTCGGGCCAATACTGGCTTTAAGGGCATTAAGCAGTTACTGACCTCCACCGTCGAACAAATTGATAAGCTATTTGAGCAGGAGGGCACCCTCACCGGTGTCACCACCGGCTTTAAAGATTTTGATGAACAAACCAGTGGTCTGCAGAAAGGCGATTTAGTCATTGTGGCGGGGCGTCCCTCCATGGGTAAAACGACCTTCTCCATGAATATTGCGGAAAACGCTGCTATTGCCCAGGGCACATCGGTGGCTATTTTCAGTATGGAAATGCCCGCCGAATCACTGGCGATGCGGATGATTTCTTCCATGGGACGCATCGATCAACATCGTCTGCGCACCGGTCAGCTTAATGATGAAGACTGGCCGCGTATTACTTCTGCCGTGTCTTTGCTATCTGAAGCCAAGGTTTTTATTGATGATACCCCCGCATTATCCCCCACGGATTTACGCGCCCGCGCGCGGCGCTTAAAGCGTGAACACGGGCTGGGTCTAATCGTTATCGATTACCTACAGCTAATGCAGGTGGCAGGCACCTCTGAAAACCGCACCAATGAAATATCGGAAATTTCCCGGGGCTTAAAGGCGCTGGCCAAAGAACTGGAAGTGCCGGTGATTGCCCTGTCTCAGCTCAACCGGAGCCTGGAGCAGCGGCCCAATAAACGCCCGGTTATGTCTGACCTGCGTGAATCCGGAGCGATCGAGCAGGATGCGGATGTAATTGTATTTATTTATCGAGACGAAGTGTATAACGAAGAAACCACCGAAAAAGGCATTGCAGAAATTATTGTGGGCAAGCAACGTAACGGACCCATTGGCACTACCCGTTTAACTTTTTTAGGGCAGTTCACCAAGTTTGAAAATTACAGCCCTGAAATGTATTCGTCAGCGAGCTTTGAATAAATTTTTCTATGCGTCATACTCCAGGGCATCATCCAGGACAAAGCCATCGCGCAGCAAAGGTTTCAATTGATCTGTCAGCTCTGCAGCATAATTTTAAGCAGGTAAAAAAAATTTCCGCTAACCGCAAAATTATGCCGGTAATAAAAGCCAATGCCTATGGCCATGGTTTGTTACGCGTCGCAGATGCTTTGGCCGATGCCGATGGTTTCGCGGTGGCACAGATTACAGAGGCCATTGCATTACGCGAGCATGGTATTGAAAAACCGCTGACCGTTTTTCAGGCTTTTTTAAATGCATCGCAACTCGACTTAATTTATCAATATGATTTACGTCCGGCGATTCATCAGCAGTGGCAAATTGATTTGCTTGAGAAAAAACAATCCACCACAGCAATTGATGTCTGGCTAAAAAACAACACAGGCATGGGGCGTTTAGGATTTCAGCTGGACGATGTGGATGGGGCTTATCAGCAACTAAAACTTAACCCAGCTATCAGTAAGATCGGCTTAATGATGCATTTTGCCAATGCGGATGAACCCATACATCCCTCTAACCAGTTGCAAATTCAACGGTTTTCAAATTTGACAGCAAGCTATAAAAATAATCCTAAAACTGACAGTAGTGCGGCAAATTCAGCTGCGATTATCAGCGGTTTATTAGCGAATGAAGACTGGGTTCGCCCCGGCATCATGTTATATGGCTCTTCACCTTTCGCGGATAAAAACGCTGTTGATCTACATCTAAAACCGGTAATGAGTTTGCGCGCACAACTCATTGCAATTAATGAAATGAAAAAAGGCCAGACCGTAGGTTACGGTGATGCCTGGTTATGTCCGGAAAATATGCCGGTGGGAATCGTTAATATTGGTTATGGAGATGGTTACCCCCGGCATGCAGTGGGCGCGCCTGTGGCGGTAAACGGGCAGCGATGTAAATTAATTGGACGGGTATCCATGGATTCAATTGCGGTTGATTTACGTGGTATTAAAACCCGTTGTGGTGATGTGGTTGAATGTTGGGGACAACAGATTTCAGTGGATGAAGTCGCAGCAAGTGCACAAACAATAGGCTATGAATTACTGTGTAATGTGGGCCGCAATTGATCTGATTATTAAAACGCAAGTAATTAATAGCGTTTAAAGCGATTTGAGATATTGCTTTGCAACCACATTTTTCGGAGGTAATCTGCTCAGTGTATCCAGTGAGTTTGATGCAATAAGGGATTCGATGTGATGAATATTTTTATCTAGATATTCCAGGTATAGATTATTATCACCGAAGTGTGCTTCCGCATATTTATAAACCTGTTGAAATAAATTATTTAAACGATTCTTAACTTCAGAGTTATAAAAAGTTGGGGTTTTGGCTAAAAGGTCATCGGCGGATTCAAAAAGAATAATCGAGTTACCTTTTTGATCCCGGGTAGTTGTCATGCCACCGAGTTCAAATTCGGGAAATAGTCTTTCCTTGCATTTTTCCAGATAGCAGCGATCAGACATTTGTGCAATAAGGTCAGCTGTACCGAGCATATAACCTAACAGGTGTAACTTTTCATCGGGAAGTTTTATTTCGTCTGGTGAAACTTCATAGCCGGTGTAATGCACCATATTGGCTGAAATGTCTGCGAATTCCGGCATGCCAATCATGTGTAGGTAATTACTTAAAAAACTGGCACTACGGGAAACATGAATAGGTGTGTACTGGGCCCCGTTATAAAATTTCTGATCATCGGTTCTACGAATGTAACCCGAATCATGAAACAGAGCTGTGATGATTGTTAATGTTGTGAACTTTGCGCCAAAGGTATGTACCCGGTCGCTCTGTCTTTCGTGACCATCAATTAATCGGGCAACGGCTAGCGTCATATCCAGCGTGTGTTGTTTGTCATGATAGAAAGTATCGCAGGCATTAAAACCGTTGAAATGACCTTCAAATAAACTATCAAAATCTTCAAATGCCTGACGAATTTGGCTGTCATCAGTTGCCAGATAGCAACTGTGAAAAATATCACACACAGCATCACAAACCGCCTGAGAATCGGTGACTTTTATAGTGTTTGAAACATCATATTGTGAATTGCGTTCTTTCATTAATCAGGTTTATTTATCTTATTGGCCTTTTGTGTATTATGGATCGTACAAAGAGATAGGTAAAATATCTGTGAAATTTATCACAGTCAGTTTAGGGATTGATGGGTTTTTTAGCTTTTATTTCCATTAATTTGATATAGTTCCGCTGGTGAGTTAAATGCGGAGGGTTTTTTTTTGATTTTCTAACCCGTTCGGGTTAGTGATATGTGAGTATTAAATCAAATCAAAAACGAAATAATGTTTATTGAAATTATTTACTGGTATGGGTGAACACGCCATCCCAGGTTTCACCCGGTGGATTTGCACGAAAATAAGCAATGCGATCCAGGTAAATTTTATAAATCATACGGTTCGGTTCGTGCTGGCTTAAATGAAAAATAGCCTGTTCTGCACTGTCCCAGTTTTGTTGCTGGTAAAGTTTAAGTGCGTGGTGAAATTCTTTAATATATTTACGCGTAGATTTATCCACATTCTCAACAAAATCTATGGGTTCAAAAATGGTTACCGGTTTGTTTTTACCTTTTACTTTTACAATATCAAGCATGCGGTATTCAAATTCCGGAACTTCATGTTGAGTCGATTCACTCACAATAAAATCAACACCATAATTTTTGGTTAAACCTTCCAGGCGCGAACCTAAATTTACTGCATCACCGAGCACCGTATAATCAACACGAAACTCTGAGCCCTTATTTCCCACATTCATTTCGCCAGTATTGATTCCAATGCCTATTTTTATTTCGGGCTGACCTTTTGCTGCAAAATCTTTATTTAATTTTTTGATCGCCTTCAGCATATCTAAACCCGCAACCAGCGCATTTCTTCCATGTTGCGGATCTTTTAACGGTGCGCCCCAGAAAGCCATAATGGCATCACCCATATACTTGTCAATGGTGCCGCGGTTTTTATGAATGACTTCGGTGAGGGGGGTAAGAAAAGCATTAATAAAGGCAGTGAGTTCTTTAGGCCCCATGTTTTCAGAAATGCTGGTGAAGCCGCGTACATCGGTAAACAGTACACTCATGTTTCGAATTTCACCGTCCAGATTTATTTCTTTTAAATTGCGGCTCATTTCATCAACTAAATCCGGGGGAACATACTGGCCGAATAAATGTGTTAACTGGCGTTTTCCCCGGGACTCCACGAAAAAGCCATAGGACATATTCATTATATATAGCAATACAACGAGAATGAGCGGTGAGGCAATTGGCATGATGACCATTAACTGGTTCCAGGCGTAATTATCCAGTAATAATATAATGCCAATGGTTAATGCAGCACTGATAGTACTCCACAGGGGTGAGAGCCTGGGGAGAATGATTGTGAGAATTATGCCGAGTAAAATCAGTAGAAGTATTTCAAAGCCAATCATATATTCAGGTTTGTGTTTAATGTTCTGATCTAATATACCCTGTATAATATTGGCATGTACTTCAACGCCCGGGTATGTTGATTCTAGTGGTGTAGTTCTGAGGTCGAGCAAGCCAGCAGCACTGGCACCGAAAATTACAATTTTGTTTTTGATAGTATTTCGTGGCACAGATTTATTTAAAATATCGATGGCTGAAATATATTTAAAGGTTTTTTGCGGACCAATATAGGGCACCATAACCGCGGAATGCTCATCAACGGGTATGGCAATTTCACCGACATAAACCCATTCCAGAGATTTGCTATCTTCATTATCTTCGTCTGCACTATAACCTAGTTTAATAGTATTATTCTGTAATGAGGCACGGGTAATTTCCAGTGCTAAAGACGGATAAATTTTATTATCGTAAGACTGTAATAATGGTACCCGTCGGAAGACACCGTCCTCGTCAATTAACGGATTATCAAAAAAACCACCGCCACTTGCTTTACTCTGTAGAGTTTCGACATTTGCGGTATAACCTATAGCATTTATAAATGAGAAGGAGTCAATGATTTCCGGTGTGAATTGAGGAATTGACGGGGGGAGTTTGCCCTTGGATAAATTACTATCCTGATGATTAAATACAATCCCTAGTACGGTTTTTCGGTTGGCGAGAGTTTTGGCCAGAGTTTCATCACGGTGCATTAAATTTTGATTTTCACGGATAATGCGCTGAAAGTCTTCGTTGCTGGAAACAGGGCTGTTTGCAAGTTGCGATAAAATCTTATCTGCGGGATCGTTATCTTTTTCGGCAAACAAAATGTCAAAACCGAGAACATTGATTCCATAATAGTCAAAGAGATTATCAACAATATTGGCCAGTACATTTCTTTCCCATGGCCACTGCCCAATACCACTAAGACTTTTTTCATCAATATCAATGATAATAACTTTTTTATCAATCTGTGATGGAAGTGAAAGTTGCAGGCGAAAATCGTAGGACAGGTTTTCAAGTGTATTTACAAAACGTAGTGGCATGAGGCCACTGGCATGGGCAAAGAGGATAAAGGTTATGAATAGCCCCAGACCATATCTAAAGATTTTTTGCTTTAACACCTGTTTGTTCCTGTTTTCATTGTTTTTATTATAAAAAAGACAATAGCAGAGAAGTTGGAGGAGTTCCATAATTGAGTTTAATGTCAGGTTTGACTCATGGAGCTATTTAAAGATGTGAGAAATTCTAATAAAATACTCTCTAAATCTAAAACAGGACATTGTAATGCCAGACTTAAACACAATTTTACTGGGTGTAAATATTGATCATGTTGCTACCTTAAGGCAGGCAAGGGGTACCCGTTATCCAAATCCGGTGTACGCTGCGCTGCAAGCTGAGCAGGCGGGCGCAGATTCAATTACGCTACATCTGCGGGAAGATCGCCGGCATATACAGGAATATGATGTGGAAATACTTAAAAGTTCATTGTTAACTCATATGAATCTTGAGATGGCGGTGACTGATGAAATGCTCGCATTTGCTGAAAAAATTCAGCCCCGTGATTGTTGTCTGGTACCAGAGAGTCGAGAAGAGTTAACCACTGAAGGTGGGCTGGATGTAGTGAGTCAGGAATCTCGAATTAAAGAAGCCTGTCAACAACTAGCTGAATCTGATGTGCGTGTTTCATTGTTTATCGATGCGGATTTAAGTCAGATAGAAGCGGCTAAACGCTGTGGTGCACCTGTCATAGAGATCCACACCGGACACTTCGCGGATACATTAAATAATGATGACGCATTGAAAGAACTGAAAAAAATATATGAAGCTGTTGAAATTGCCCATGATCTGGGATTACAGGTAAATGCTGGCCATGGTTTGCATTATCATAATGTACAGGCCATCGCATCAATCCCCCATGTGAAAGAGTTAAATATTGGGCATGCGATTATTGCAGAGTCTATTTTTTGCGGTTTACCGGTTGCAGTGAATAAAATGAAGCAGCTGATGCTGGGAGCTCGGTAAGAATTCAATGTTAATAAACCCCCGCTTAATTAAATCCGGGTTAATTTTATACGGATTGATTTAATCCAGATCGATTTTATGCAGGGATGCTCTGTTCGACTAACAGAAAATGACCTCAGGCTTGAAATGTGTGCTCATAATATTCAAGTAATTCATCAATAGCATGGATGACTGACTCAAGCCCGGAGGTGAATTTATCCTGTTCGTTTAAATCAATTATATGTTCAAAGTTGGCTGATGCAGCTAATATATTGGGTACACCACAGTACTTTGTGCCACCATGCAGTTTATGAATATGTTTCTTTAAATTTTCAGTGCTGTTTTCCTGCTGGGCGCGTAATAAATTTTTTCTGTGAGTGGCTAGCTCACTAATCAGCATTGGAAAAAGCTCGTCAGCAAGCTGCTCATTTCCACCGGCTAACTTAATGCCCAACTCCTTATCAAAAATGTCTTTTTCTGTATTATTCGGTTCGGGTGTTTTTTGGGCTAGTGTGTTTTGGCCATTATTTTTTTTATCATCATTTCTTGCAGCACTATTTTTATCCAGGTCAATCCAGCGTGTAAATACATCAATTAACTGTTGTTCTGTAATTGGTTTAAGTAAAATGTCATTCATGCCTGAATTAAAAACCTGTAACTGCTCTTCTGGCATTGCATTTGCGGTTAAGGCAACTATAGCTGTTTTGCTGCAAGGGTTATCTGTATTGCGAATGCATTTTGTAGCAGAAAAACCATTCAACTTAGGCATGTGTAAATCCATCAGTATTAAATCGAAATATTGACTGGTGGCTTGCTCTACAGCCTCCTGTCCATCTTCTGCAGTAAACACCTGGATGCTTTGCATTTCTAATAAGGTTTTCGCCAGTTTCAGATTTATTATATTGTCGTCAACAAGTAATACTTTAATATGCGATAACTGTTTTTTATCAATGCTAACAGTTTTGCTGGTTTCAGGAGTCATATTAACATCTTCCTTACGGGGACTAAATGTGGAGAATATCTGGTTCTTAAGCAAACTGGTTCTTGAACAGCGATAAATTATGTTTTTCAGTCCTGCCTGACTTAGATCTTGTGCATCATTAACATCAAAAATACTGGCCAATGTGATGCAGGGTAAGCCGGTTGCACGTAATGTTTTTGCAAGGTTAGTGAGCATATAAGTATTTTTAATATTACTTCGACTAATGCCCGCTACAATGCCGGAAATTTTTATGTCTGAGCTCGTTTGTTCAGCGTCAGCAGCAATCAACTGGGGGAGTTTATCTAATCGACCTGTTTCAATGGTTTCAACGCCCAGACTATTTAATATGGAACGGCTGGCAATTCTGTTTTGGTCTACCAATTCAAATAAAATGACTTTTAAGTTAATATTTACTTCAGGCGTTGCAGGTTGTTCCTGTTCTGATGCAAGAGGCACAGTAAACCAGAAGCTGGAGCCTTTATTTAAGTTACTTTCAAAGCCTATTTCACCATCCATCAGCTCAGCAAGTTTACGTGAGATTACCAGCCCTAAACCGGTACCGCCAAAATTACGGCTGATAGAAGTGTCGGCCTGGGTGAATGCGGTGAATAAACGTTGTTTGCTTAATTCATTCATACCCATGCCGGTGTCGGTTACTGTAAAGCGAATCAGCTCATCTTTATTCGGCAGGGTTTCGCGCAAAACGCGAATAATTACATGGCCGCTTTGAGTGAATTTTACAGCGTTGCTGATCAGATTGATAAGTATTTGCCTGATACGCGACGGGTCACCAATAATACTTTCTGGCAGATTTACTGATGGATGATATATTAACTCAATATTTTTTTGGTATGCCATGGGTGCAAACATAGTGATAATTTCATCCATAACATCATCTAAACTGAAATTAATTTTTTCAATATTCAGTTTACCGGACTCAATTTTTGAAAAATCGAGAATGTCATTAATAATGGTAAGCAGGTTACTTGCTGAGCTGCGGATGGTATTTACATAATCGTCCTGTTCATCGGTTAAAACTGTTTTCCCAAGTAGTTCGGTAAAGCCAATTACCCCATTCATAGGGGTACGGATTTCATGGCTCATGTTGGCTAAAAATTCTGATTTTATTTTACTGGCTGAAATCGCCTGATTACGGGCCAGGTCTATTTCAATGTTTTGAATTTCAAGTTCTTCAAGGGTTTTCTTTAAGTCAGCGGTGGCGCTTGCTACCTGGCTTTGCAAGTCAGTACGGATAAGCTGCATTTCGCTGGCCATTTTATTTACGCCTTCTTCGAGGGAGCCAATTTCACCGCCACTATCAATATCGATGCGGGTATTTAGTTCTCCCTGTGCAATTTTTTTAACGGCATCGGTTAAGCGCTGAATCGGATTAACAACACTGCGACTAATGCTAATAGCTAAAAATACGGTTATAAATAAGCCAATAAAAGTAATTAGAATGCCTTTTATTAAACTATCCAGCTGCTGAACCTGAGTTGACTGGTTATTTAGTGTGACATGGACATAACCCAGTATATTTTGAGTCGTAAAGTTTTCTTCATTGCCGGTAAAAAGTTCATCATAATCGGCAATAACAACACTGCTCTCAATAATACTGCTGGTGTATCTAAATTCTTTAGGTGATATAAATACTGGCAATATAGTGTCTGGGGTGAGAACTTTTCGCGTACGGCTAATCAGGGGTTCATTATATTCATTACTGATTGTAATATTGGTAATGTCATTTTCCTGCAGAGTGTTATTTATCAGATTTTCCAGAATGCTAAGGTTACCTGTAAATACACCATATTCACTGGCCGGGGAAAGGTTGTTGGCAATGAGATGCCCCTTAAGGTGTAATGCATCTTCAATATATGCATAGCGGTTTAAACTAAAATAGCTAACCAGTGAAAAAGTAATTAGCAGTGTGGGTAACAGGGCTAAAAACATAACTCGTTTATTGATTCCCCAGTTTCTCATTTAATTATTCTCAGCTTTTTTTATCTGATTAATAATGGCACTATCGGAAGCCAGTTTAATGCCAAGAGAACGAGCGATATTTTTATTTAATGCAACAGAGAATTCTACGGGATAATATTTTTTATTTTGAAACCTGTTGTTTTTAAAATAATCATTCACTATGTCATTTATCTGCCGGCTGATTTGCTCCGGTTCAGAATAAATGGCTGCAATCGCACCGGCCTTAACATAGGCGCGGGAAAATCCAATAATGGGTAATTTATTCCGGTAGGCTGATAATAGGATTTCCCGAATTGTGTTTTTGTTGTAAACCACGGGGTCAGGCAGTGTAAGTAAAACATCCACGGTATGATTTAGGATGTTGAGAGATTGCACAAGCTGGTCAGCGTTTTTAATTTCTTTTATATTTATTTTATGGGAAGCTTTTTTTGAAGCTTTTTTCAGTGATGTGTTCAGGTCTTTTGTATATGGGCCCAGTAAAACAGCTGTGTCTTTGTGTTTGCCAAGTACGGCGGTAATTAAATGGAACTGCCTGTCGATGGGCTGGTTGATTAGCAGGCTGCTCCAGTTCTTCTTGTCAGGATGCGTTTTTTTTAATGAGAGATGAATGTGACGGGGTATGAGGGCGCTTAATACAGGCGGTTCAATATTTTCAGCTAACAGCAATTGAGTTGCCTGGCTGCCTACTGAAACAACCAAATCCTGTTTTTTTATTTTTAATAATTCCAGCGCGCTGATTTTATTTTCGGAGCTGAGCATTAATCTCTGGCTTTGATAGCCATTGGCAATAAAATTTTTCTGTAAATCATCTATAAGCTGCAGGCTGTAGCCCTGGGTTTCCTGGTAAACAATAAGGATTTGTTTATTCGCTGGTTCTGCATGTAGTCCGGTTGAAAATATAAATAAACACAAACTGAATATAAATATAAAAAAAACGGGCACAATTAATGCTGATGGTCTCAAGCCATTTTGATTTGCATTGATTATGTTGTTTGTTGTTGGCATTACCGGTTTAGTTCCCTGTAAAATTTTCTTCCAGTTGTAAAGTTCGGGTTTGTGATTGGCTTTAAGTTTACGAGTTTTTAATTAATTAAAACGAAATGCAATTTCAAAATACACGCGCGGGTCCTGTTGGCTTCCGGGTACATCAATGGTTTGTTTTGCCGGGTCAGTGTAATTTGTGCGGGTGTAATCATAGTGGGTGCTGCCAATATTTTGAAATAAAAGCGAGTAGTCAACCTGTCCGTCAGATGTTTTATGCGTTTTGCGAATACTTAAATCAACTTTGGTATAGGCTTCTGCTGAGCGGTCTTTGTGCGATAAAGCTGAATTTGTGCGGCTATGGGTTCTATCAAGCCAGTCCATATCGCTTACATAGTAAACGGCTAAACTGGTGTTTAAATTATCTGGCCATTGTTTCATTAGCATACTGCCAATACTGTGCCTGGGGCTGGATTCCTTAAGGCGTCCTACGATGCCTAGCTGGTCGCTGAGATCTAAATTGTTATCGCTAATATCGGCTGTTAATTTTATGTAGGCATAGTAAGCATATAAGCGCCAGTCATCTGAGATGCTGTAATCAGTGTAAAGTTCAATTCCATGTGCCTGAGTGCCTGCAGCGTTTGCGATATCTGTTGCGCCATTAGAAGGATTAGTAGGCCCGAGAAGATCGTCAATATTTTCACCGGGCACGTTGCCGGTAAAGTCTATGTTTTCAATAAGTCTGTCTGTTTCATCGTAGAAAAGTTTAATATCCAGGGTTAGTCTGTTATCTAACAGGTGAGCCATCCAGCCCAGTTCAAAAGAGGTGATTTGTTCAGAATTAACCCCGCCGCTGGTGAATATAAACGTGTCATTTAATATATCGCCGCCGAGAGCCGCTTCTACTGGCAGGTTGTTCAATGGCTGGCCGTTATTTTGAGTTAATTGCTGTTGCAGGGCGTAATAGCCATTTTCTTCAAAATTAGTTGGGGTGCGGGTTGCACTCGATGCGCTCAATCGAAAAGAATGCTGGTCGTTTGCATGATAAATAAAAGCCAGTCGCGGAGCTATATCTGTACCTGAAATTTTATTATTCTCCAGCATTAAGCCCGCATTTATTAAAAAATTATCGGTTAGCGTGTATTCACCGTGGGTAAAAAAACGGTAAAGTGTGAGGCTGTTGTCAGTGTTGGAGTCAAGAAGATTGTTTGAAGTGGCTTTATCTGAACGAATGCTTGCTCCTGAAACCAGGCGCAGTGAATCGGTGAGCTCATAAAAATAAGATACTTCCAGATCATGGCGTTCTGATTCTAAATCGATTACCTGGATAAAACCAAAATCATCAATATCAGTTAAAACAGGGCTTAGGCCAGATAGAGAAATAATTTCTTCAAGTTCAGTGGAATAGCTTTTAGTGTAGTTATAATAATATTGAATGGCTAAACTATTACCATTATCAAAGCTGTGTTCAAGTCTCAGGTGTTGAAAAGCAGTGGTTACATCTACGTCATTATCCTGATCAGAGCTATTTTCCTTAACGTCTCCATAAACACTGTCCTGTAAGCCGCCGGAATAATAAAGTTGAGTTTCGAGATTAATCTGATAATCGAGTCGATAACTAAAGTAGTCAGTTTCCGTAAAATCATTTAATAGATCGGTGCCGGTGTTATTTTTTGTGCCCGCAGACAATCGATAATCAAGGTCTTGGGCCTGTCCTGCAAAACGATAAAATGCATCTGCCGTATCGTGTGCCCCTGCGGTGCCTTTAATATAGTGCCCCTTATTTTCAGATGCATGCTTTGTGGTAATGCTGACAACAGCCAGAAATGCGTTGTTGCCATAGGTTGATGCATTTGGGCCGCGCACCACTTCAAGGCGTTCGATGTCTTCAATTGTCACCACCAGATCTGACCATGAAACCCCCGCCAGAGTTGGCAGGTATACCGAGCGCCCGTCGATCACCAGCTGTATGCGACTGGATAAACGTGTGCTTTGCCCATGGTATGTTGCTACCGGGTGGTTTCCGTTGAGATAGCCCACGGTAAAGCCCGGTACGAGTCGTAAAATATCCGCAATAGTTTGAGCGCCGGAGGCATCGATCATTTGTCGATCAATTACCGTGGTGGATACCGGTGATTCATTAAGTGGCTGGGAAAGTCGAGTGGCAGAAATAATAACTGGCATATCTTCGAAGTACATATCTTCGGTGCCAAGCATGGCTAAAGTGGAGTCGTTTTCTGCAGCGAACAGGCTAGAGGGTAGAAACAAGAGTCCCAGATACAGTAGGTTGGGGCACAGCAAATCTGAATAAGTTAGTTTTGAATTCATTTAGTTATTTATAACGTCTCACTGATTTTATCTAAATATGTGATAATGTGCCGAACGCCCTGAATATATATAAATATGTAGCTGATTCTACCAGCTTTTACACTAAAAACTATTTTGAAAGTGACATTAAATATGCATCCTGAAGAATTTCCTACCCTGGAAGATTTTGTCGGTAATACTCCATTAGTGCGCCTGCAAAGACTGGTGCCCAATAATAATATTGTGATGGTTAAGCTGGAGGGTAATAATCCCGCTGGTTCGGTGAAAGATCGTCCAGCGATGAGTATGATAAAACGGGCGCAGGCGCGTGGCGATATTAAGCCCGGGGACACATTAATCGAAGCCACCAGCGGTAATACAGGCATTGCACTGGCCATGGCCGCCGCCATTAAAGGCTATAAAATGGTGCTGATAATGCCTGAGAATATGAGTGAAGAGCGCCGTGCCAGTATGAAAGCCTATGGAGCAGAACTCATCAGCGTAAGCCAGCAGCAGGGCATGGAAGGTGCCCGGGATCTTGCTCTGCAAATGCAACGTGATGGCAAGGGAATTGTGCTCGACCAGTTTAATAATCCAGACAATCCCATTGCCCACTATGAAGGCACCGGCCCGGAAATCTGGCGGGACACCAAAGGCCAGATCACCCACTTTGTCAGCGCCATGGGCACCACCGGTACCATTATGGGAACCTCACGTTATTTGAAGGAGCAAAACCCGGCTATCCAGATTGTAGGGGTGCAGCCGGAAGAAGGTTCGAGAATTCCCGGTATCCGACGCTGGCCAAAAGAATATCTACCGGGTATTTTTGATGAAAATCGGGTGGATTTAACGATTGATATCGATCAGCAAAATGCGGAAGATATCACCCGCCAACTGGCGGCACAAGAAGGTATCTTCTGTGGGATTTCATCCGGTGGTGCAGTGGCCGCCGCATTAAAATTGTGTGAGCAGGTGGAGAATGCACTGATTGTTTCGATTATCTGTGATCGGGGTGATCGGTATTTATCGACCGGGGTTTTTCCGGCCTGAGATTATTTGATAAAAAATTTTAATGAAAAAAATGCAACTGGCAGCGAATAAAATAGTAAGTGGTTTCCCCCCCTATTGAAAAAGAGGGAAAAAGGGGGATTAAAGGGGGATTTATTTTTTACACTTAAATCTCCCGACCTCGTCTTCCCTGATCTCTTTTTTCCTGATCTAAGGGGAAGGCAATGTTTATTTTTATTAGTCATAAAGTAAAACCAATTAAACCTGTTCGAATTAATACGAACCCAAAGATTAAAGAATTATTTATATGTCAAAAAGAGCTCGCCGAAAACGCCTGCCCCAGGAGCTGGTTGAAGTCACCATCGAATCATTAAGCCCCGAGGGTCGGGGAGTTGCCCATGTTAATGGCAAAGTGGTATTTGTTGACTTTGCACTGGCGGATGAAGTCGTTGAATTTAAATACACGCGTGTGAGCAAAAAATTTGATGAAGCGCGTGCAGTTACAATTTTAAAAGCATCACCCCAGAGAGTTGAGCCAATCTGTGCGCATTTTACGGTTTGTGGTGGGTGTAGCATGCAACATCAGGCGCACGAAGCACAGATACAAAGTAAGCAGGATGCACTGATGCAACAGTTTCAGCATTTAGGGCAAATACAGCCGAAAAATATTTTGCCGCCATTGCGCGGGCCACTGAAACATTACCGACAAAAGGCACGCCTGGGAGTGAAGTATGTGCCTAAAAAAGACAAGGTACTGGTGGGGTTTCGTGAAAAGGGTAATTCATTTTTAGCCGATATTTTGGCGTGTTCGGTGCTGCATGAATCGGTGGGTTTGCGCATTAAAGATTTATCGGATTTGCTGATCACTATGAAAGCACGTTCGGTGATTCCACAAATTGAAGTCGCCATTGACGACAGCAAAACAGCCCTGGTTTTTCGCCACCTTGAGGATTTATGCGACGAAGACAAATCCGCACTCACTGAGTTTGCAAAACGCTATGATCTGCAAATTATGCTGCAATCCGGCGGGCCGGATACGGTTAGCGCTTTGTGGCCGCAAGATCCTCCGCCATTAAGTTACACCTTAAAAGAGCAGGCCGTGACAATAGAATTTCAGCCGAATGATTTTACCCAGGTTAATAGTGAAATAAATCAGTTGATGGTGAGTCATGCACTGCAAATGTTAGCGCTGAATGGCGAAGACAAAGTGCTGGATTTATTTTGTGGCTTAGGCAATTTTACGCTGGCGATGGCAAAACAGTGCGCCAGTGTGGTTGGGGTTGAAGGTGCGCAAAGCATGGTGGTGAAAGCACGTGAAAATGCGCAGCGTAATAATATCGCTAATGTGGCGTTTTATGCGGCGGATTTATCGAGGGACATTTCCAGTGAGATCTGGCTGAATAAAGCCGGTGTCAGTCAAAGCTACGATAAAATTTTGCTCGACCCACCACGTTCCGGCGCAATGGAAATGCTTAAATATATCGGCAAATTAAATGCAAAACGCATTGTGTATGTTTCCTGTAATCCGGCAACCCTGGCCCGTGATACTCACGCCCTTGTGCACGAATATGGATATACATTGGAAGCGGCGGGTGTGATGGATATGTTCCCCCACACAGCGCATGTGGAATCCATCGCTTTATTTACAAAACCATGAAATATTAAATGAAAAAAATATTAAATAAACTGCAGGAAATTATTAAGCAACACGCAGCGCAGCAAATTATGCCTCGTTATAATCAGGTAGCCTATCGTTTTAAGCAGGATGGAAGTCTGGTAACGGATGCCGATTCTGAAATGCAAAAAGCCATGATTATGAGTTTGCAGCAGCACTGGCCAGAGTATACGGTACTGGGCGAGGAAATGACTGAAGCTGAACAGCAGGCGCAACTCGATGGTGACGCTAAAGGATTATGGGTGCTGGACCCTCTGGATGGCACCAGTAATTTTGCCAGCGGTATCCCTGTTTTTTCTGTATCTATTGCACTGGTTATCAATAATGAAGTGGTATTGGGTGTAATCTACGATCCCAATCGAAATGAAACCTTTAGTGCTATTAAAGGTGAGGGCGCCTGGTTAAATGGAAAGCCCTTAGAGAGTAAAACCGAAAGGCAAAGTTTGAATCAATGTACAGCGCAAATAGATTTTAAACGCCTGAAGCCGGAAATGCGGGTGTGTTTATCCCGTGAGCATCCCTATGCTTCGCAGCGCAATTTTGGCTCCGGTGCGTTAGACTGGTGCTGGCTGGCTGCGGGGCGTAGTCAGATTTATATACACGGCGGACAAAAACTCTGGGATTATGTGGCGGGTCAGTTAATTTTGAGTGAGGCGGGAGGTCATGCTAAAACCTTTGCCGGGGAGCGGGTGTTTAAAAAGACATTAACGCCGCGTTCGGTGATGGCGGCGGTTGATCTTTCGTTGTTTAAGCAGTTGCAAAAATACCTGACGTCCCTCGAATGTCGAAAGTAACTGAATGCAAAATTTTGATTGTGTGAAATAAACCTAAAAATAGCATATAAAATATTAAGGAATTAAATAAAAAATGAATGCATTTGTCATTAATGAAGAGCAACTAAAAAAAACGGGACTGGTGATAGCAGGTGTTGTGTTGGCTGCATTTATATCAGGTTACTATCTGGGTTCAAAACAGTTGTTTTCCGCGAATAACAACACCCCGCTGGAAGTGACGGATGAAATTAATAAAACACCAATGGCGGATGAGCTTAAAAAGACTGAAGCTGATGCTTCTTTGGTGCTGCCGGCCAGTGATAAACCGTTAAAAAATGCCACTAAAGTGAAGAAGGTCGAAAAGAAAAAGGAAGTTAATAAGAAAAGTCAGCCTAAAAAAGATGATAAAAAAAAGGTAATTAAAAAAGTTACCGATAAAAAAACAGTAGATAAAAAAACAGTAGATAAAAAGCCATCAGTTAAGACAGTTAACAAAAAGGCTGTCAATAAAAACACCAATGCAATAGATTCTGTTAAAAAGACGGCTGATAAAAATATAACGCCTATGAAGCAAACACTTAAGAGTAATAAAGAAAAGGGCGAGAAGGCAACCGAGTTAGCTGCCGGCGGTGTAAAACCTGTAGCAAAAAAAGATGATACGTCAAAAAATGATACAGCTGGGGTTACGGGTGAACGCATTTATTCTATACAGGCAGGAATGTTTTCCAGTGAAACAAATGCCAATGCCTTTATAAAAAAGCTATCGGCTAAACAGTTTGATGCCTTTATCAGTGGTTTTGAATCCAGCTCCGGGGCCACCAAATATAATGTCAGAATTGGAAAATTTTCTCAGCGTGATCAGGCAAGAGAATTGCTGATGGAATTTCAAAAATCATTTTCTTCTCCCGCTTATGTAGTTATCTCAAAGCCCTGAAGTCGGTTTAAAATGTATAAGTTAATCTGCTTTGACCTGGATGATACGCTGTGGCCCTGTATGCCTACGATTCAACGGGCCGAACAAATGCTTTATAACTGGCTGGCGCGGCACAAACCTGCGATCACTCAGATGTATACGACTGATCAGTTGCGCAAAAAACGTAAGCAACTGATACAGGCACAACCGGAATTAATTCACGATTTATCTGCGGCTCGGCGGCTGCATTTAAAACAGCTGGCGAGTGAATTTTCTGATACGGATGAATGGGTTGAAAGCGCATTTAATATATTTTATGAAGCGCGTCAGAAGGTAACATTATTTGATGATGTTATTCCGGTATTGTCATCGCTAAAATCGCAGTTTACGCTGGTGGCACTGACCAATGGAAATGCGCATATCACTAAAACGGGTTTGGCGGAGTATTTTGATTTCCAGATTTCTGCTGCGGATGTGCAGGCGGCAAAACCGGATCCGGCGATGTTTTTCAGTGCGATGCAAAAAGCCAGGGTTAGTCCGGGGCAGACGCTGCATGTGGGTGACCATCCGTTGCATGATATACAGGGAGCCAGAAATGCGGGCATTGATGCGGTGTGGATTAAGCGATTCGAGCAAAGCTGGGATTTAAATGAGCCGCAACCTGAGCAGCAGTTTAACAATTTACATCAGTTACAAAGCTGGTTATCTATTCATCCAGATTAATATATAATGCGCAACTCGAATAAACTAAACCTGACATTTTTTCATGAAATATAAAACCGACGATCTACGTATTTCCGGCTTACAGGAAGTAATCCCTCCAGAGGAGCTCCATCGGGAGTTTCCCATTACTGATGCCGCATCGGATACGGTGCACACGGCGCGTAAGGGGATACATGAAATATTGCAGGGTGAGAGTGACCGTTTGCTGGTGATTGTAGGGCCATGCTCCATACACGATACCAAAGCCGGGCGTGAATACGCGAATTTACTCAAACCGTTAATGGATGAGTTAGCGGATGAGCTTTGCATTGTTATGCGCATTTATTTTGAAAAACCCCGCACCACGGTTGGCTGGAAGGGGTTAATCAATGATCCGCATCTTGATGACAGTTTTAATATAAATCATGGCTTGCGTCAGGCACGAAGTCTGTTGCTGGATATCGCGGACAAGGGTATCCCCGCGGGCACTGAATACCTGGATTTAATCAGTCCCCAGTATATTTCCGATTTAGTCAGCTGGGGTGCCATTGGTGCGCGCACCACGGAAAGTCAGGGGCATCGTGAACTGGCGTCTGGCCTATCCTGTCCGGTGGGTTTCAAAAATGCCACGGATGGTGGATTAAAGGTCGCGGTGGATGCGATACAGGCCGCCTCCAGGCCCCATGTTTTTATGTCACTAACCAAGCAGGGGCATTCTGCCATTTTCTCAACCACGGGTAATGAAGACTGCCATATAATTTTGCGCGGTGGTAAAACACCTAATTATGATGCGGCGAATGTTGCTCAGGCAACGCAACAGCTGGCATCCAGCGGGCAAAATACACACCTGATGATTGATTGCTCTCATGCAAACAGTGAAAAAGACCATACGCGTCAGATTGAGGTTTGCGCTGATGTAGCCGGGCAGATTAAAGCCGGCAATAACAATATTATGGGGGTTATGCTGGAAAGTCATTTAGTCGCCGGGCGACAGAATGTGGACGATAAAGATGAGCTGATTTACGGGCAGAGCATCACTGATGCGTGTATTGCCTGGGATGAAACTGAAGGACTACTGAGAGAGCTGGCCCAGGCGGTTAAAGCGAGGCGCGAAGCTTAGTATCATTACGGGGCTTTGCGTGTAAAGATATTTCTGTCATTACGGGATGTCTTTGGAGCAGAGTCCAGTGGTTTAAGGTTGATACATAATCATCACCTAGTCATCAATAGAGCGATTCTGGCAGCTCATATTCCCACAGTCTTTATTACAATTAACTTGTTGATCAACCAGCATTTTTTGTAACTGGTCCCGGTTTACAGTTTTAACCGAGCGACCGGTTTTATCATCCAGCAGACGCAGGCTCAGGTTCGGGCAATCTAGCAGTGTTGTTATTAAATCGTTCATTATTAGTCCTTTAGGCTCTAAATGAGAATTATACTCATTTGCTATAATTAATCAATCAATCGGGGTTAATCAGATATCAGGGGTCAGTCAATCACATTAATCGGTTTGTCATCTAACCAGGCGTGGATATTATCTATCACCTGATGGGCAATTATTTGAGAGTCCTTCACATTATCGGCGATTAATCCGGGTACATTGCACACGGTGATCCCGCGCGCGTTTGCGGCGGCAATATCAATGTGATCGGTTTTATCTCCCGCAGCTAAAATGAGTTTTAGCTTAAATGACGCTTTTATTACCGATGCGCTCACCGGCGTGCGGGTGCTGATAATAATATCCGCCCGCCAGCAGCGTTCATCAATTTCTTCTAACGGCAGGGCAACAAACTGTGACCAGCCAAACTTCGGCAGGTTAATCTCCGGAAAATCCGGATCCCCCGCAAGCTGCCCACTGTCGATCATCACTACATTCATTCTAAAATCACTTTATATATAAAATCGCAGATTGTATGATGGCACAACTTAAACCCATTTGAATAATTAAAAAATTTATGAGCATCATATTAAAATCCGACAAGTTAGATCAGGTTTGTTACGACATTCGCGGACCGGTTTTACACGAAGCCAAACGTCTTGAAGAAGAAGGCCACAGCATTACTAAACTCAATATCGGCAACCCGGCCCCGTTTGGCCTGTGCGCCCCGGATGAAATTATTCAGGATGTGATGCGCAATCTGGTGAACTGTCAGGGCTACTCGGATTCCAAAGGTGTGTATTACGCACGTAAAGCGGTAATGCAATATTGTCAGGAGAAGGGTTTTCCACCGGTGGATGTGGATGATATTTTTATTGGCAACGGGGTGAGCGAACTGATTGTAATGTCAATGCAGGCATTACTGAATAACGCAGATGAAATGCTAATACCCGCGCCGGATTATCCGTTATGGACGGCGGCGGTGAGCTTATCCGGTGGCAATCCTGTGCATTATTTATGTGATGAAGAAAATGAATGGCAGCCGGATCTTGCAGATATTGAAAGTAAAATTTCGCCTAAAACCCGTGGCATTGTCATTATTAACCCCAACAACCCCACCGGTGCCGTGTACACAAAACAAACGTTGCTGGGTTTAATTGAGATTGCACGCAAACATGACCTGGTAATTTTCGCCGATGAAATTTACGACAAAATTATTTACGACAAGGCTGAACACATTGCGCTGGCATCACTGTCTGATGATTTATTAACCATCAGTTTTAACGGCTTATCAAAAGCCTATCGTGTTGCCGGATTTCGTGCAGGCTGGATGGTGATAAGCGGTGCCAAAGATCACGCCCGAGATTTTATTGAGGGGATGGAATTATTAGCCTCCATGCGTTTGTGTTCAAATGTGCCGGGGCAGCACGCAATACAAACTTCACTGGGAGGCTATCAGAGTATTAATGATTTAGTTAAACCTGGTGGGCGATTATATGAGCAGATGGACTATAGCTGGAAAATGTTAAACCAGTTAGAGGGAGTGAGTTGCGTACGACCCAAAGGCGCTTTATATTTATTTGCAAAGCTTGACCCGGAAATTTATAAAATTGATGATGATGAAAAATTTATTTTACAATTACTGCAACAGGAAAAAATTCTGTTAGTGCAGGGCACTGCATTTAACTGGCCTAAAACAGATCATTTCCGCCTGGTGTTTTTATCTCGCCGTGAAGATATGGATGGGGTGATGGAAAAAATGCATCGCTACTTAAGAAATTATCGCGAGAATAATTAGTCAATGACGGCTGAACACTGTGCTCCTTTGCTCATCCGGATATAAACATACAGAAATTATTCTAATAGTTCTCGAACTCTGTTGAGTAAAGTTTGCAGGTGATAAGGTTTATGTAATGAATTTTTAGATAACTCGTCATTGTCCGGGGTGATTTTATGGTTATCGGAAAAACCGCTGGCTAACTGAATTTTTATATGCGGGTATTTTTTCTGTGCAATTGAAGCAAGCGTATAACCATCCATGCCGGGCATAATAATATCCGAAATTAGCAAATCTATATTTTCTTTTTGCAATATTTTTAATGCCTGTTTAGCATCTTCAGCACGAAAAACCTGATAGCCATGAGGGCTTAATATCTCAAATGTTAAGTTAAGTAGTGCGAGCTCATCATCAACAACCAGTATGGTTTCACTGCCTTTAATTTGGTTAGATTTATTCGTTTTAGGCTGCTTGTTTTCAGCATTAACACCCCGATAACGTGGAAAATATAATGAGAAGTAGGTGCCATTATTAAGTTCGGTGTCAACAGTGATTGTACCTTCACAGCGTTGTATAAAACCATAAACCTGGCTTAAACCTAAACCGGTGCCTTTTTCACCTTTAGTTGAGTAAAAAGGATCAAATATTTTTTCTTTGGTTGAGTTGTCCATTCCACTGCCGGTGTCAATAATGCAGAGCTGGACATAATCACCAGGTTTTATGCCCAGGCTTTTTGCCTCAGTTGAACTTAATTGTACGTTTCTTGTTTTGATAGTTAATATTCCATTTGCTTCAATGGCGTGCATAGCATTAATGCTCATATTAAGTATCGTATCTTCCAGTTCGCTTTCATCAAGACTGACGGGCCATAATTCGATTTCAAGGTCGAGTTTTAGCTCAATACGAGCCGTCAGTGTTTTTTCCAGCATATGCTGTTCATTGTGCAGTACTGTATTGATATTTAGTTCTCTTATATCAATGGATTTTTTTCTGGAAAATGCCAGAAGTTTATTGGTTAATTTGGCACCACGTTCACCTGCACGCGTTATCTGTTCTACAAATCCTAATAATTTTGGCTGGTCCGTTAGCATGTCTTTAAGAAGATCTGAATAACCCAGTATGACACCAAGCATGTTATTGTAGTCATGAGCAATGCCACCGGTAAGTTTACCCAGGGCGTCCATTTTCTGGCTACGCCTCAGCTGTTCGTCATGCTCTTTTGCCTGCGTTAAATCGGTACATGAGCCGATGAATCTACGTTTACCATCTGCTGTTGCAGGTAGTTCTGCTACATAAAGTCGCATTGGAAATGTCTGTTTGTTTTTGCGTAAACCAACGACTTCTCTACCGTCAAATGTAATAGCTTTTGCTTCACCCGTATTGAGATAGCTATCAATATATTGATCTTGTAAGTTAAAGTATGGCTCTGGCATCAGTTTCTTTATATTGGTGTCTAAAACTTCAGAGCCTGAGTAGCCAAACAATAATTCTGCTGAATGATTAAAAGTCTGAATAATACCTTTTTCGTCGATGGTTATAACGGCATCAACCATAGACTGTAAAATTTCTCGCTGTTCCTGTTCTTTTGTCCGCACTTTTTCCCGTAGGAGATACTGCTCTGTAACATCATTAAAAACCAGAACCATACCTAAAATATCATTGCCATCCAGGATGGGTGCAGCAGAATCAGCAATCTGGTATTCACTGCCGTCTTTTGCAATTAAGGAGGTGTGGTTACTTAAATAAACTGTCTCGCCAGTGGCTAAAACTTTTTCAACCGGATTTGCTATGGGTTCGCGTGTCGAGGCATTAACAATAGGAAATATGTTTTTTAGAGGCTGATTGAGTGCTTCAGTATTGGTCCAGCCGGTGAGTTGTTCTGCAACCGGGTTTAATCGTGTTACGTTGCCCTTGTTATCGGTGGTAATAACGGCATCACCGATACTGTTCAGTGTTTGTGATAAATATTGTTTCTGGTGATTTATTTCATCGATTTTTTCGTTCAACCTGGTATGCATGTCATTAATAGAATTAACTACAACATCAAACTCATCGTGATATTTGTTGTTTCTGTCTAATGTTAATGGCGTATTATTAGATAATGGGTCATGCATTTCAGAAAATCCTGAAATGGTTGATAAATGCCGACCGACCAGCTTGTAAAAAAGAAAATAAATGAACAGGGCTACTAATGAAATTTTTATTGCATTGGATATCAGAATGACCCATATAGTGTTATATAAGCGCTGAAAAACCCCGTCAACATTTACATTAACGGTTAAAGTGCCTATATTGATATTCTGATTTCTGTGAAAAAAAGTCATAGCGTAACTGCGTTGAATGTTGTTGCTGCTTACTATTTTTCCGGCACTGGCCCATCGTTTTATTTCATCGCGTATTTCCACATATTGCATGTCTCTTATTTTTAGAATGCCATCTATGCTGGTTTGTAAGAGTTTATGATTAGATGCCCATAATGCAGCGTTAAGACTATCAAGGTGAATGCTTTCAATTTGATCAAGCTCGGTGTGAATAAGGTTTATATCGGTATTGTAATCCCGATAAAGTTGAAAAGCGGTTATGATAATTGTTATAAATGAGCTAAAAATCACAATAGAGAAAATAAAGTGTCGTGCTATAGATGATTTATTGAGTCCGGAATTTGACATAAATTATTTTATTATTTTTGCATTAAAGGTTTTAAGATTTCATTGAACATTTTTTCAATTGTGCCATCTGTCTTCATCTGCTTGATGGCTGTAGCCAGTTTAGGTATGATTTTTTTATGCTTTTTGTGTAGATAAATATAAAACTCAGGTTTGGCTAATGGGGGAGAAAGAAGTTTAACATTGTTAATATTATGCGTTTTTAAATAACCCAGACCAGACCAGTTTGAATAGGCGATAAAATCAACCCGGTCTTTTACTAATAGCGTAAAAGACTGTTCTGCATCATCTGTTTTAATGATTTCCACTTTATCACCGAGTTTGGCAAAGTTTTTCTCCATGATTTTCCATCCGGAAATAATTGCCAGGCTGTGTGAAGCTACGCTTTCCCAGCTTTTAACATTAAAATCAGGCATGTTTTTAGAAAACAATACCATATCAATGACCATTATGGATTCAGGCACCTGAATCAGGTTAGTGTATTTTTTTTGCAGTCCGGCAACCCTGACTAAATCACCATCATCAATGCCCCGGTTGGCATTGATTAAGGCTCTTTCCGCGGGTAGACGTACGGTTTCAAGCTGGTAGCCTATACGTTTGAATGCTTCGGCGACGACCTGATCAGCAAAACCGGTTTGTGATTCATTGCTAACTGGAGAGCCAAAGGCGGTATTAAGTACAATGGTCTGTTGTGCAAGAGTTTGATGGATGGAAAGTATAAGAATAATAAAAACGGATAAAGTTATTCCTGAATTTAGAAAGTTAAAATAGGTTGTTTTAGTTGTATCCATAATTACAGCACCTTAGATCTTATAAGTATCAAAATACTTAACAGATTAAAATTACTACCTGACTTTAGGGAACAGGAAATTCAGGGATACTCTGACTTAAGTCAAATTATTTTAGATCAGGTTAAAAACAACCTAACTTTGACCATACTTAATTAGAGCATTTCTAGAAATTTAACATATGAATTCTTATTCGGACATTAAACTACCATATTCATTTATTTAAAACTACAATAATCAAACGCATCGTTTTAGAATATTGTGCTACGGGAAGAAAGAAATTTTTGTTGCAGTAGATATTTCTTTAAGGCGTGCTATTACTGCTGAAGCATCTCAATAAAAATAAAATCACCGGCTTTACAGGGTTTTAATAAAGTGACATCTGTAATGGCATGGGCCCAGATATTGGTTTTAGCCGCCAGGCGAATTTCATCACCCAGTGAAGCGGGCGTTTTACCAAAACCAATGGCAATGCAACTGCCTTCAGTCCAGAAAGCTAATTCGCCAGCTTCCACTACATCTTTTGCATCATCTTCTAACTCCGCCATAATCGGTGTTTCAAAATAAATTTCTTCACCCCAGGTTTGCGCTTTGCTGCCAAAGGGCAGCGCGTCTTTAATATTTTGTGCGGTGGGCGTGTCGAGAAGTTTGGCTTCGATTTTTACTTTGCCGATGGAGATTAAAATTCTGTTGCTCATAAATGGCTCTTTTTTGAGAGGGTATTTCGCAAGCTAAAGCTCGCGCCTACTGTTTATGCTGTGATCAGGTTGCAAAATTATAGCAGGTTTCGTACTGGGATTTCAGGTTGGAGTTTCAGGGTTGCAGCCGGGTGATTATCCACTTACCTGAAGTATCAGTCGTGTAGGTGAAGCGGTCATGTAGGCGGTTTTCCCTGCCCTGCCAGAATTCAAAGGCCGTAGGTACTAATCTGTAGCCGCCCCAGCTTTCGGGTTTAACAACGCAATCAATGTTCTCATCCTGTAACCGGCGGAGGTTCTCCTCCAGCGTTTTACGTGAATCTATTGGCTGACTTTGTGCTGAAGTGGCGGCACTAAACTGGCTGGCAAGCGGGCGCGAATAAAAATATTCGTCCGCTTCTTCAGGGCTGAGTTTTTCAACGGTTCCCTGTATTTTTACCTGCCGGTCAAAATCGCGCCAGTAAAATAGCAAGCAGGCCTGGGGATTGTGTGAAAGTTGCTGGCCTTTATGGCTTGCGTAATTGGTATACCAGCTAAGCCCTTTTTCATCAAGCTGCTTTAGTAACACAATGCGTGCATCTGCCATGGCATTGCTATCTGTCGTGGCCAGGGTCATGCAGGTGGCATCTTTTAATTCGGCATCTTTGGCCTGTTGTAACCAGCGTTGTAGCTGTTTAAACGGGTCTTCGTTTAGCTGTTTGCGAGTTAAACTACTGTAATCATATTGTCGGCGGGTATCGGCGAGTGTTGTCATAATTTTTAAGGTGTTGTTTAATTGATTAATGAGTTTAATGCACTGTTATATGTAGTATATTGATTTGTGCTAAATAGATGTCTTAAACCTCCCCCTTGGTAAAAGGGGGATTGAGGGGGATTTAGCGAGGCCGTAAATTATAAAAAACACCGCCCAATAGTACCGATTCAAATCTCCCCCTGTTCATCTTTTTCTATGAGTGGATTTAAACCTCAACCGCAAACAAATCATGCTCACTGGAATCGGTGATTTTTACATCAATTAATGTACCCGCCTCATATTGTTTTTCAGAGTCCACAAACACCAGTCCATCAATTTCCGGGGCATCGGCTTTGCTGCGGGCAATAATGCCTTCTTCGTCAATATCATCTACCATCACCTGCATCGTCTGGCCTATTTTTTTACTGAGTTTACTGGCGCTGATTTGTGCCTGCAATTCCATGAAACGTTGTAAGCGATCCTGCTTAACATCCTCCGGAATTTGTTTTGCAATGTTGTTGGCAGTGGCACCTTCAACCGGCGAGTAGGCAAAGCATCCCACGCGATCTAAATCCACCTCCACCAGAAAATCTAACAGCTGCTGAAAATCATCTTCAGTTTCACCGGGGAAACCCGCAATAAATGTGCTGCGCAAAGTAATATCCGGGCAAATTTCCCGCCATTTTTTTATGCGCGTTAAAACATTCTCAGAGCTGGCCGGGCGTTTCATGGCGCGTAACACATTTTGACTGGCGTGCTGAAAGGGGATATCCAGATAGGGCAGAATTTTGCCCTCCGCCATTAACGGAATGACCTTATCAACATGTGGATAGGGATAAACGTAATGCATGCGTGTCCAGATACCCAGTTCACCCAGGTGGGTGGCAAGGTCTTCAAATTTAGTTTTAATTGGGCGACCATTCCAGAAGTCGGTCTGGTATTTTATGTCAATGCCATAGGCGCTGGTGTCCTGTGAAATAACCAGTAATTCCTTGACACCCGCATCCACTAAATTTTCAGCTTCGGTCATGACTTCACCAATCGGACGGCTGACCAGGTCGCCGCGTAGCGACGGAATAATGCAAAATGTGCAGCGGTGATTACAGCCCTCGGAAATTTTTAAATAGGCGTAATGTTTAGGGGTGAGTTTGATGCCCGCGGGGGGAATCAGACTGGTGTAGGGGTCGTGTTCCGGTGGCAGGTGTTCATGAACCGCCTGTAAAACTTCATCAGCCGCGTGGGGACCGGTGACGGCTAAAACCTGCGGGTAGTTGTTGGTAACTATATCGCCTTTTGCCCCCAGACAGCCGGTAACAATGACTTTGCCATTTTCGTTTAAGGCTTCTCCTATCGCGTCCAGCGATTCCTCCACTGCATCATCGATAAAACCACAGGTGTTTACAACAACAATATCCGAGCCTTCATAAGAGGGACTGATTTCATATCCCTCGGCGCGTAATTTGGTGATGATCTGTTCCGAGTCGACCAGTGCTTTGGGGCAGCCAAGGCTGATGAATCCAACTTTGTGGGCATTTTGCGGGGTATCTTTTTCTGATCTGGATGACATGGTGTTTATATTTTAGCTAAAAAATCTATTTTAACAGGATGCTGCCAACATTGCTCACACTGTGACCGGTTTAACAAAAAACTACACGATTAGTTTTGTTAGCCTAAAACAATGGGATAATAATGACAGGGCAAATGCATGATGCAGACGGGACTTGCAGAGGCCTGGCTTATGGGCAAAAAAAGGGCAAATGATGATTGTGGAAAATACCAGAAATATTGTTTCAGGGCATTGTGATGATTTTGTAAAAGGCTTAGGCCATTTAAAACGCCATTCACTTCCCGAGGCATTGCTTAGTTTTCAACTGGCTTATGACGGGGTTCCCTACGGTGATGTTTATCATAATAAGTATGCGTCTTACTGCGGGCTGGCACGGGTTCTTAATGGTGACAGGGCGGGAATTGAATTGTGTCGGGATGCCGCCAGGCAGGAAAAGCTCGATGGCGATGTGTTTTTAAATTTAGCTTATTCAGAATGGCACATGAAGAGTCGAAAGCGCAGTATTGGTGTGCTGGAAAAAGGCCTGACGGTTGATAAGAAACATCCGGGGCTGACTCGGTTTCAAAGTCATATCGGAAAACGTGGGAAACCGGTTTTATTTTTCATATCCAGAGATAGTATTGTAAATAAAATGCTGGGTAAAATAGTGCGAAAAACAACTTCTTCCGAAGAAAAATTAAATTATCAATGGTTATTATAATAGTGGCGCAAAGTCATATATAAAATTCATAGAAAGTATTTATATAACTAATAGTGTGGCGGAAGCGTTTCTTCCTCTGCTGATAAAATATTAGTCTCACCCGTTGATTTTAATTTTTCATCCATGGTTTTAACTTTTTCAAGTAACGCACTCAGCAACTGATCCTGTTCATAAATAATTTTATCCAGAGACAGAATATGATCTTCCTGGTGGGTCAGACGTATCTCTAAATCGATTATTTTTTCTTCCAGTAAATTAAGCGCGCCACTCACGAAATTTGTTCCCCGTGCTTAACCCACAAAGACGTAGCCCCGGCAACACCTGCGGGCATTGCGATAAAATTCAGCAGCGGAATACTGGTAAGTAACATGACACCACCCCCAAAGCCAAATGACAGGCTGCGCTTCGACATGGCCTGTTTATTAATGTCTTTAAAAAATTTATTGTGATTTGCCATCGGGTAATCCAGGTACTCAAGTGATAGCATCCAGGCGCCGAATAAAACCCAGATAAAAGGTGCAGCAAGGTTAACAACCGGAATCAGTGTCAGAATAAATAACAGCAGCCACCATTTAATAAAATAAATTAATTTACCCAATTCAGAAGCAATACTACGCTTAATCATCTCGGATGTCGGAAAGCCGGGGCCGCTGTCAACTGGCTGGCCGGTTAAATGTTTTTCGACTTTTTCCGCCAGCAAGCTGTTAAAGGGTGCGGCAATTAAGTTGGCAATAAAGGTAAAAGTATAAAATATAACCAGTAAAATCATCACTGAAAACAGTGGCCATAAGAGCCACATTAATAAACTTTCCAGCCAGCTGAGCCAGTCCGGAAAATCGGGTAACAAACTCGTCATCCATTCATCAAATTTAATAAACAGATACCAGGTCGCACCTCCAAACAGCGCTACGTTAATACTCAAAGGAATAATGACAAAGCGACGTAAGCCGGGCTGAGTAATTAATTTTAAGCCGTTAAATATGTGGCCGAAACCACTGAATAAATTTCTGATCATGAATGTTTCCGATATAAATTTTCAGTCTGTTAATGTTTTTTTGGCTGGTTAATGCCAAAAAGTAAGGCCAGTAAGTTAAGTGCCAGTCAGTAAAGTGTCAGGCGCTAAGTATGCACATGAAAAATATTTTATTTGTAGTTAAGCCCCCTCTTTGAAAAAGAGGGGTTGGGGGAGATTTAAAAATCTATTTTTTTAAATCCCCCTCAGTCACAAGATTAATTTTATTTATAATCGGCAATCGTCATATCTATATCTATACTCCCGTTTTTCTAAGGGGGAGGCTACAAAATAAAATTGCAATATACTCATAAATTCTAATTTAATCTACGGGCGTTGGTTGGCGTTCGGTATTAATCATTCCCTGCCGTGCCAGCAGGGCGCTACCATAACATGCTTCATTAAATTCTGCGCGCCTAACTGGAACCCCTAAAATGCTCTGGCGTATTTGTTGCCACGCCTTATTTTTACTGCCGCCACCTGTAGTTTCAACCTGTGACGGAAATGCGGCGCCGAGTTGTTTGAGCTTACTATACCCCTGGAGTTCAATCTGGCTGATGCCCTCTAGTATGCCCTGAAAAAATTCGAGCTGAGTATTTGCAGCGGGTTCCAGACGGGGAGGTAAATCAGGGTCATTTATGGGGAAGCGCTCACCTGCATTTAGCAGGGGGTAATAATTTAAGTCTGTTGGTTTTTCAGGGGTGAGTAAATTTGTTAAATTATCTATTTCCTGTTGATCAAAATAATGTGCCAGTACCGCGCCTCCTGTATTAGACGCACCTCCTGCTAGCCAATAATCGCCGAGCTTATGACTGTAAATACCCGATTGCGGAGCAAAAACCGCTTGCTCTGAAATGACTTTTAGTACCAGCGTACTGCCCAGAGACGTTACCGCATCGCCGGGTTTACTGGCACCGGTGGCGATAAAGGCGGCAATGCTGTCAGTGGTGCCACTGACAATCTGACAGTGCGGATTAAGGTTCAGCTGATTAAACAGGCCATCACAAATAGTGGCGATGGGGGTGCCCGGTGCAACCACCTGGGGCATTAGTTTCATATTTACGTTGAGCTGCTTTAGCCAGTCGGGCCAGCCCGTGGTTTGTGATCCAGTGACTTGTGAGCGTGGGGTTCGTGGGTCGTAACCGGATTTAAGTGCATTGTTTTCATCAGTGATATCAAAGTGTCCGCAGAGTTTGCCAACTATCCAGTCCGCCTGATGCACAATATGCCTGGCCTGTGGAAATTGCGTCTGTAAAAAAAGTAGTTTGGCCAGCCCTGAGCATGCGCCATGGGCAGCACTTTGTGATGGGGCAATAGATTTAATTTGCATAGCCTGTTCGCTACAGAAACTATCGTTGTACATTCGTGCCGGTGCTAAAGGTGCGCCTTTAGCGTCACAAACTAGAACCGTACCCGAGGTGCCATTGACTGAAATGGCGTTTACCTTGTGTGCATTAATTTGACTTAGCAAATCGGTCACAACTTTTTCAGTCGCCTGCCACCATAGGTTGGCATCCTGTGTGATCGAGCGGCCGTCTTTGATAGGTGCAGGCAAGGGGGTTTTACAGGTAGTTAATATTGCTTTATCGTGATTAATTGCACAGGCCCTCACGCCGGATGTGCCAAGATCGATGCCGATATAAATGGATGGGGTGGGGGTCATTGGGTGCAAGTTAAGCAATGGGAGTTAGTTATAAAAACATTATGACAGATTCAATTAGTGGCGGGCATTAAATCTTTTCATCCAGCGGTTATCTTAAACCGATGGGCGTGACTATTTTTCGTGGGCCGGGTTTATGGCGCTGGGTTTATGCGGCTGGAAACTTGTGCCCGATTTTCGGATAAAAACCAACTATCCCTGCTTGCGTCGAGCCAAACTGGCTAATCCAAGCAGGCCGCTACCGAATAACCAGACTGCAGCGGGTACGGGTACTGCACCAATATCACCGGACTGAACGGCCCAGGCGTATTTGGTGTTACTAATGTCGTAGACATCCTGATAGCCATCCTGCATCCCAAAATACCAGGCGAGGCTGTCATCAGCCGGGTAGTCTGTGGCAGACCAGTAAAAATAAGATTGAACCTGACTAAACGGACCGGTGCTGGTTAACTCACCCGCATTATTGCCCAGCGTGTTGTAGAACAGGTTGCCCATTTCACTGCCTGAGCAGTGGTAACCAAAAGATGTATCGCCCTGCGCATCACAATGGCTATCCGGTTGTACTGTGTCCGCCAGGCGCCAGCCGGTTATGCCTGAAATATTGAGCCCAAGCGCCCATTGATTGGCATCGTTCCAGTTGAGTTTAACGCCGGCCGCATTGGCATCCGCCAGCCAGGTCAGGTCTGCTTCAGTGTCGTAATAAGCCAGGCCTTCCAGACGAGATTCTAAAGATGCGCTCGCATTGCCTGATAGTATTGATAGTGTTATTGCTGAGGATAGAGATAGGTACTTCATTGCGTCGGGTTCCTTTACACATTACAGTTGTTTTTTATTCCTGCTCTGAATTTCAGCACTATCTGTGCCAATAAAATTATGTGTTTTTAATTCATCAGGTTGAAGGCTAATTAACCCGAATGGGGGAGGGGTTTACTGAGGGTGATTGAAAATTATTTCGACAGTGATTTTTATTATATTTACTGATTTGAGCCCGCAGCCAGAGGTGGTTGCGGGCGGGAATAAAGCGGTCCCAAATAACAGGCGAGTGAACCTTTTAAGGCAGCTTCACCAACTCAGGCGCTACCCAGCCATCCGCACGATGCTCGGCAATCACGGTGGTATAAACCCCGCCGCGCACATTAAACTCAGCGGTTACACGCATAAATCTTGGCTCAGTTGCCGTCACCAGATCACTCAAAATCTGATTGGTCACATCCTCATGAAATGCACCTTCTTCTCGAAACGCCCACATATAGAGCTTGAATGATTTTAGCTCAACACACTTTTTATCGGCGATATACTCCAGATTAATCGTTGCAAAGTCTGGCTGGCCGGTTTTCGGGCACAGGCAGGTAAATTCCGGGGTGTGGATGCGAATGGTGTAATCTCGTTGCGGGTGGGGGTTGTCAAAGGTTTCCAGGGATTTTGTGGGCTGTGTGGTCATGGTTATCTCGTTTTTGTCTGAATGTGTAAAAATTGCGCCGCATTATAACGTGAAATTGATATACTATGCGGCTTGAAAATTTAAAGATAACGATTAAAGAGACGATTGCTGCAGGCAATAATCTCCATAAAAATATTCTATACAAAATATAACGGGCAATAAATGCGCTTAAGCAAAATCAAACTGGCGGGCTTCAAATCTTTCGTAGACCCCACTACCATTGAATTTCCATCCAATCTAAACGGCATCGTTGGCCCAAATGGCTGCGGTAAATCTAACACCATTGATGCGGTGCGCTGGGTTATGGGTGAATCATCCGCCAAGCATTTACGCGGTGCGTCGATGGATGATGTTATTTTCAGTGGCTCCTCTTCGCGCAAGCCCGTGAGTCAGGCCTCCGTTGAGCTGATGTTTGACAATAGTGAAGGCAAGCTTGAAGGCCCCTATGCCAGCTTTACTGAAATAGCCGCTAAGCGCATGGTGACCCGCGATGGCCAGTCAAAATATTTTTTAAATGGCAGCAAATGCCGCCGCCGGGATATTGCCGATTTATTTTTAGGCACTGGTCTGGGGCCGCGCAGTTATGCGATTATCGAGCAGGGCATGATTTCGCGTTTAATCGAAGCCAAGCCTGAAGAGCTGCGGGTATTTTTAGAAGAAGCAGCGGGCATTTCAAAATATAAAGAGCGTCGCCGGGAAACCGAAACCCGTATTCGTCACACCCGCGAAAACCTCGAGCGTCTGGATGATCTGCGCGAAGAGATAGACAAACAACTCGATCGTTTGCAACGTCAGTCGCGCACCGCAGAAAAATATAAAGAATTCAAAATTGAAGAGCGTCGTTTTAAAGCCGAGCATCTGGCTTTACGTTGGAAAGAGCTGCATGGCCAGATGGAAAACCGGGAAGCCGCAATAGAAGAACAGGAAACCCGTCTGCAGGAAGTCATTGCAGAGCAACGGGCGCTGGAATCCGAATTAGAAACCCTGCGCGAATCACGGGTGGAACAAAATGAATCTTTAAATGCGGTGCAGGCCCGTTACTATAGTTTAGGCTCTGAAATTTCCCGTATCGAACAAACCATTCAACACGAAAAAGAAATACTGGGTCGTCAGCAAAATGATTTAAATGAACTGGAAACGGCATTAAATGAAATTCAGCAAACGTTAGAGTCTGACCGTGAGCAGTTAGAAGAAATAGATTTAGTGTTGAGTGAAGCTGAGCCAAAGCTGGAAATGCAACGCGAGTCTCAGCAGGCAATAAACGAACATCTGCATGAAGCGGAAGAGGCAATGCAGGCATGGCAAAGTGCCTGGGACCATCATAATGAACGCGCGGCTGAACCATCGCAAACCGCGCAGGTTGAACGTACCCGCATGGAGCAGCTGGAAAAACATGTGGTTCAGCTGAAACAACGCCAGGAAAAAATTGAAGAAGAAAAACGCAAACTGGTGGGTGATGATTTAGAAATTGAATTAGAGCAGTTGCGTGAGCAAAGTGAAACGGCAGAAATGCAAAAAGCTGAAATGCAGGATAAGGTTTCAGATGTTATCGAAAAAATTCGACAGCAACGTGAACAGTCTGCGCAGTACACTCGCGATGAAGATGCGCTGCGTCAGCAACTAAATGAAACTCGCGCTAAACTGGCATCACTCGAAGCGCTGCAAAAAGCCGCATTGGGTAAAACTGAAAATGCAGTGGGTGGCTGGTTAGAAAAACATGGCCTGGCCAATAACTCGCGGCTGGCGGAAAATTTAGAAGTGGATGCGGGCTGGGAAAAAGCTGTGGAAACTGTTTTAGGATCACACCTTGAAGCAGTTTGTGTGGAGGGTATGGATAGCGTGGCACAGGTGCTCGGTGATTTTGAGCAGGGGCATCTGAATTTGTTTGATACCGCAAATGCAGCGGCGGCCAATAATGTAGCGGATAGTTTATCCAGCAAAATAAAGTCATCGGTTTCATTAGCGGGATTACTCGATGGTGTAAAAGCCGTGGAAGATTTAAACCAGGCGCTGGCGCTGCGTAGTTCCTTAAATAATAATGAATCGGTGATTACCAGAGAGGGTATCTGGCTAGGTCAGTCGTGGTTACGTGTAGCCCGGGATAAAGATGAAAAATCCGGCGTGTTGGCACGTGAGCAGGACATAAAAGAACTGCATCAGGTGCTTGAAGAACAGGATATGAATCTGGAAGAGCTGGAAGTGCAAATTCAGGATGTCCGTGCCCAGTTACAAAATTTTGAACAGCAACGAGAGCAATGGCAGGCGGAGTTAAATAATACCCACAGCCAGTGCTCACAAATTCAGTCGCAATTAACCGCGGGACAAACAAAATTAGAACATCTGTTAAGCCGTAATCAGAATATACAGGAAGAGTCGGTAGAGTTAACTAAAAACATTGAACACCAGCAGGATGAAATGGAATCGGCGCGTCGTAAACGCAATGAAGCAATGACATCAATGGAGACGCTATCCCGCGAGCGCGAAGAGTTAACCGGCAAGCGAGAAAATTTACAGAACCAGTTATTGGAAGCGCGCAGTAAAGCACAGAACGAGCGAGAGTCGGTGCATGAGTTAGCGATACAGATAGAATCGCGACGCACACTGAAACGTAATCTCGAACTAAATATAGAGCGCATGGCACGCCAGCTGGAAACCCAGCAGCAACGACGTGAAGAATTAACTGAGAGTTTGCAGGGCGTATCCACCGCTGAAGATAAAACCGAAGCGCTGGAAAAACTACTCGAAGAAAGATTACAGGTGGAAGAGCAGTTAACTGAAGCCCGCCGTTCTGTGGAAACCATTGATAATAGCCTGCGGGCATTAGAGCAAAAGCGCAGCGAGATAGAACAAAAGTCGCAGATGATTCGTTCCAGTTTAGAGCAGGCACGTTTAAGTACATCGGAAGTAAAAGTGCGCAGTCAGACAGTGCAAGAGCAGCTTGCAGAAACAGAATTTAACGCGGAAGAATTGCTGGAAGAATTGGGCGATGATGCAAATATAAATGAATGGGCACGTAAAGTTGAAGAAATCTCTCAGCGTATTTCGCGCCTCGGTCCGATTAATCTCGCGGCCATTGATGAATATGAAGAGCAGAACAAACGCAAGGAATACCTGGATTCACAGCACGGTGATATTACTGAAGCGCTGGAAACTTTAGAAGCAGCGATTGCGAAAATTGATAAAGAAACCCGTGAGAAATTTAAATCAACCTATGAGCATGTTAATGCGCGTATACAGGAAATGTTCCCGCGGTTGTTCGGCGGCGGGCAGGCGTATCTGGAATTAACTGGCGATGATTTATTAGACACGGGAGTGGTGGTAATGGCGCGTCCACCGGGTAAACGTATCAGTCACATTCAGTTAATGTCCGGCGGTGAAAAAGCCTTAACCGCCGTTGCACTGGTTTTTGCAATTTTCGAATTGAATCCAGCACCGTTCTGTATGCTCGACGAAGTGGATGCGCCATTAGATGAGGCCAATGTGGGGCGTTTCTGTTCGTTGGTGAAAGCTATGTCGAAAACTGTGCAGTTTATATTTATTACTCACCATAAAGTCACCATGGAAATGGCAGAAAAAATGAATGGTGTCACCATGCGTGAGGCCGGAGTTTCGCGTCTGGTTTCTGTTGATGTAGATGAAGCAACAAAAATGGTAGAAAGCGCGTAAAGGTTAAGCATGGAGATGAGCTACTTACGTTGGATTTTATTAGGTGTTGCAATAATTGTTGTGGCAGGGGTTTATTTTTTTAGCCGTGCACGTAAAAAAACGCAACCTTCTTCCCAGTTAAATGCCGCGGATAAAGTGCCATCATTCAGTGCAAAGGAAGTCGCTACGGGTAATGAATGGATGAATGGAGTGGGGCCGGTGCGGATTGTGTCCGAGCCTGAAAAAAATCCGCAAGTTGATTCTATTCAGGCTAATGGCCCTGCAGAAGTAACGGTAAAAAATATCCAGCAGGAAAATTATCAGGAGCCTGTCCAGAATACTCAGGTAGATACCGAGTCAGAACCCCAGCCTGAGAATAGTCATCAACACGGTTTGCAGGAAACAGAGCAGGTTGAATCTGAGAAGGTCGAGCCCAGGCTAATCGAACCCGAACCCGAACAGAATAATTCAGAGCAGGAACTTGATCGAAAAAAACAGCAAGTGTCCAATAGAGAAGCTGCCGATAAAGATCCGGAAGCGGCGATTGATGATGTTGTCTCTGTTTATGTCCTGGCCAAAGTTGAAGAAAAAATTAAAGGCGAAAAAATATTAAGCGCCAGTTATGCGTTGCATCTGGATTACGGTGAAATGAAAATTTTTCATCGACACAGCCAGACTCCGCAAAGTACAATTGAATTCAGTATGGCAAATATTGAGACGCCAGGCTGGTTTGATATGGATAAAATTAATGATATGCAAACCAGTGGAGTGAGCTTTTTTATGCAGGCTAATCTGGTCGATAACCCCTCTGCTGTATTAGATGAAATGCTGATTTGTGCACATAATTTGTCAACGATGCTGGGCGCTATGTTGTGTAATGGACAGCGTAAAATATTAGATGAAGCCAGCACTATAGAGTTGCGTGAAAAGGTTAAACGACTGGAAAAAATTAAGGCTCAGACGATTTAAATTTCTGCCTGATTAAAATGTTACTTTATGATGATGGTTGGGGTGAGTAATGAAATAAATCCCCTCAATTCCCCTTTCTCTAAGGGGGAAACTTTAGCTCCCCTCTTAGAAAAAGAGGGGCTGGGGGAGATTTAAAACCTTGAAAAATACAGCCAATACACCAGTGATTTAACTTCTAAAGAAATTGTAATGCACTGTTCCCCCGCATAATTGAAAGACAAAAAAATGCCAGATAAAAAACAGGTCGCCATTCAAATCGATAAACTACGCGACCAGCTAAATCACCACAGCTATCAATACTACGTTTTAGACGATCCGGAAATTCCCGATGTAGAATACGACCGGCTCTATCGTGAACTTCAGGCATTTGAAAAACAGCACCCGGAATTAATTACCAATGATTCACCCACGCAACGTGTCGGTGATAAACCCCTTGACGGTTTCACCCAGGTTAAACATGAAATTCCAATGCTGTCGCTGGATAATGTATTTAATGAAGAGGAGCTAAGTGATTTTAATAAACGCATACAATTACGCCTTGATAGTGAAGATGAAATTATCTATGCCGCTGAGCCAAAGCTCGATGGTCTTGCGGTAAGTCTGCTGTATGAAAAAGGTTTGCTAGTGCGTGCGGGTACCCGCGGTGATGGCACCACCGGTGAAAACATTACTCAAAATATTCGCACCATTCAATCTATACCTTTAAAGCTGTTGGGAAATAATATTCCCGAAATATTAGAAGTGCGCGGTGAAGTGTTTATGCCAAAAGCCGGCTTTGAAAAACTTAATCGAATTGCACGGGAAAATGACGAAAAACAGTTTGCCAATCCGCGTAATGCCGCTGCGGGTTCATTGCGTCAACTCGACCCAAAAGTCACCGCAAAACGACCACTGGCAATGTACTGTTATGCAGTTGGACGTGTTGATGGTGGCGCGCAGTTAGAAACTCACAGTGAAATGCTTGACCACTTAAAACAATGGGGTTTGCCCTTATGTAAAGAACGAAAAGTGGTCGAAGGTGTGGCGGGTTGTTTAAATTATTTTAATGAAATGTCAGCCGTGCGCGATTCTCTTTCCTATGAAATTGATGGCATTGTATATAAAGTTAACTCGATTAAGTTACAAAAAGAACTGGGTTTTGTTGCCAAAGCACCGCGCTGGGCAATCGCCCATAAATTTCCCGCTCAGGAAGAAATTACCACGGTTAATGCCATTGAATTTCAGGTTGGGCGCACCGGGGCGATTACACCTGTAGCACGTTTAGAGCCGGTTTTTGTTGGCGGTGTTACAGTGA
>Ga0316206_1000431_pt1 | contig 58850 bp, 47 predicted proteins | sample 6monthpyrite_MG_FD_204942 | JGI IMG/M metagenome (GOLD analysis project Ga0316206, IMG submission 204942) | Microbial mat bacterial communities from mineral coupon in-situ incubated in ocean water Damariscotta River, Maine, United States -... | ecosystem: Environmental > Aquatic > Marine >...
CCTTTCGCAAAACCATCCGCATCGCGAAACTCGATTGTAATGCCGCCATTACCACGCTTAATGCCACGGTAACGTACTTTTTCTTCACGTAAATAATTACGCATATCAGCACTCAGATTAGTCTCCATATTCTGAACAACCGAATCCATATCTACTTCCAGTAGGAAATGCACACCACCGCGTAAGTCTAAACCTAAATACATAGGCAAGGCTCTTAATGACTGTAACCAGTCTGGTGTAGCCGGTGCTAGATTTAAAGCAACGGTGTACTCGCTATTTCGTTTGATAAAATCAAAAGATTTAATTTTTTCTACGGCTATGAGTTGGTGATCAACTGTATCAAAACGCACCAGTAATTTATTATTACTAAGTTCACTGAATTTTGTTTTTATTGCAGCCTGTTTTAGTAGGTCATCAACTTTAAGTTGCGTTGCTACATCAACCTGCTGGTTGCGTAGTGAAACAAGTACAGAGGGGTCTTCGCCATATAAATTTGGCATGGCGTAAATCCCGGAAACTACTAGTATGATAATTAGTAGCAGGTATTTCCATAAGGGATACTGGTTAATCATTCTTATTGCCCAAAGTGTTTAATCTTATGTGATTATTATTAGTGATAATGATTTATATTTATTATTTTTATAGGTTATTTCAGCATAATCAAATACCGAAATAACCGGTTTGGTTTTAGCTGTTCTGTTCTTTGATGGTGCCTTTTGGCATCAGTGAACCAATCGCCGCTTTTTGAACCGAAATCGTGACATTGTTGCTGATTTCTAAAGTAATAAAGCCATCGGATACTTTGGTGATTTTGCCAAGAATACCACCCTGAGTTAAAACTTCATCGCCCTTGCTTAAAGCTTCAACCATGGATTTTTGTTCTTTTGCACGTTTGCTTTGTGGGCGAATCAGAAAGAAGTAAAACAACACCAGTAAACCGACTGGGAAAAGCAAGGCAGTAATTGGGTCGCCCTGTGATGCTGCTGCGCCACCTTCAGCCAGTGCATCTGATATAAAAAAACTCATATAATTCTCCACCCTCTAGGGTTATGTTATGTGTAATATTAAATTGCGCGGTATTATGCCATTTTAATGGCACAATTTCAGCCGAGATTTTGGTTTTGCATCTTTTTAGAAGCTTGATTACCTGGAAGTTAAATGTGTTCTTTTAATCTCCCCTCTTAAATCTCCCCCAGCCCCTCTTTTTCTAAGAGGGGAGTTACTGCATTCACCTCCCCCTTAGAAAAACGGGGGTACAAATAATGTAGTGAAAGTTCAAGATCACTATATTAATAAACCATGCTACTGAGGGGGATTTAAAATACGCCAGTACTCAAAATTCACTCCACCCCATTCTCACGTGCCGCATAGAACTCTTCTACATAGGGTTCAAAGCGGTCTTCTTCAATGGCCTGACGAATATCTTTCATTAATTGCTGGTAATAATGTAGATTATGAATGGTATTGAGGCGTGAGCTGAGTATTTCCTTGCATTTGTCCAGGTGGCGTAAATAACTGCGGCTGTAATTGCGACAGGTGTAGCAGCTGCAGTTTTCATCCAGCGGGCGAATGTCATCTTTATATTTTGCATTGCGAATTTTGATGATGCCGGTTGAGGTGTACAGAAAGCCGGTGCGAGCATTGCGGGTGGGCATGACGCAGTCGAACATATCGATGCCACGGCGCACCGATTCAATAATATCCTCCGGTGTGCCGACCCCCATTAAATAGCGCGGGTGATCCTGTGGTAATAATGGCGTGGTCACTTCGAGTACTTTATTACGTTCATCTTTGGGTTCACCCACTGACAGGCCGCCAATGGCATAACCATCAAAGCCAATATCAACCAGTTTATTGGCTGACTGTTCGCGTAAATTTTCGTGCATGCCGCCCTGGACGATCGCGAAAAGTGCTGATTTATTACCCTCGTGTGCTGTTTTACTGCGCTCGGCCCAGCGCAGTGAAAGCTCCATGGATTCCCTGGCTTCGGTTTCGGTGGCAGGATACGGGGTGCACTCGTCGAAAATCATGACGATATCCGAGCCTAAATCCCGCTGAACCTGCATCGAACTCTCTGGTGTCAGGGTAACCTTGCGGCCATCCACCGGTGAATTAAAGGTGACACCTTCTTCCGTAATCTTACGTAGCTTGGCCAGGCTGAAAACCTGAAAACCGCCAGAGTCGGTGAGGATAGGTTTATCCCAGTGCATAAAGTCATGCAAATCCCCGTGCTTTTTAATGATGTCCGTGCCCGGGCGTAGCATCAGGTGAAAGGTGTTACCCAGTATAATCTCAGCACCCAGTTCTTTGAGCTCCTCCGGCGTCATGGCTTTTACCGTGCCGTAGGTGCCCACGGGCATAAAGGCCGGGGTTTCGATAGTGCCCCGGGGGAATTTGATCTGACCCCGGCGAGGACCGGTATCACCTTTTAATAATTTGAATTGCATCAATGACATAGGGGTACTTTTTAATGTTAATTAACCTGTAAATTATCGTTGTCCCTGGCGTTATTTAAAGCGCACATCCGTGGGGTGGTTGTCATGGGTTGGTAGTGTATGAATCACTCAGCCTTTTTTTCAAGAAACATGGCATCGCCATAACTGAAAAACCGGTATTTTTCTTTAACCGCATGCCGGTAGGCCTGCATCATGGTTTCATGGCCCGAGAATGCACTCACCAGCATAAGCAGGGTTGACTGGGGCAGATGAAAATTGGTGATCATCGCATCCACTACTTTGAACTCACAGCCGGGGTAAATGAAAATCTGGCTATCACCGTGAAATTCGGCTAACGTTCCGTGCATGGCGGCGGACTCCAGGCTTCTTACTGCGGTGGTGCCCACCGCAATGACCCGCCCGCCATTTTGTTTTGTCTGTTTGATCAAATCTACCACTGAGGCATCAACGTCGATGGTTTCTGCGTGCATATGATGATCTTCAATATTATCTACCCTGACCGGTTGAAACGTACCCGCACCGACGTGCAGGGTTACAAATGCCGATTTCACGCCCTTTTCAGCCAATGTATCCAGCATCGCCTGATCAAAGTGCAATCCGGCAGTGGGTGCGGCAACCGCACCCGCGTGTTCAGCGTATACAGTCTGGTAGCGTTGCTGATCAGTTTTATCATCTGCCCTGTCTATATACGGGGGCAACGGCATGTGGCCGTATTGTTCCAGTAATTCCAATACAGTAGCCTCACCAGTACCCTCATCGATGCCTGTAAAGCGCAGTTTAAATAAATCCCCCACACGTTCCAGCATCAGCGCTTCAATTTTATCCTCAAGCAGTAAAAGAGCCCCGACTTTTGGGGATTTACTGGCCCTAACGTGGGCCAGTAAATGATGCTCATCTAGAACCCGCTCAACCAGTACCTCAACTTTACCACCGGTTTGTTTTTTGCCGTGCAGGCGGGCTGGAATGACTTTTGTGTTATTGAAAACCAGCAGATCATTGGCTGAAATTAATTCAGGTAAATCCCTAAATTGACGGTCAAATAGCTTGTCGCCGCTTAAATGGAGCAACCGACTAGCGGCTCTTTTTTCTAACGGGTATTGAGCAATGAGTGCTTCGGGCAGGTGAAAATCGAAATCAGCAGTTTTCATGGCGCGAGATTTTAGCATATTCGTAAACGCCTGTGAAAACTACTTGATAAGGGCTATGGCAGTTAGATTAATAAGAAAAGATGGTCTACGCTTAACTAATGAGTAATAGCGCATTTGGTGAAAGAGGAATTCAAAAAAATGGTATTTAAAAATACTGAAAATGTGCTTAAAAAAAAGCTGATTTTTTTCGTGTGTTTTTGGTTTATTTGCATTAACAACTTACAAGCAGAGTCTGCATATGATAACAACAGACATGTCGATGCCGGCAAGGTTTATACGGTAGGTGTTATCCCTCAGTTTGAAGCTCGCAAACTTTATAGTATATGGAAACCAATCATTGATGAGTTAGAATTGAAGACCGGGTTAAAATTTAAATTAAAGGGTTCTAGTTCAATCTCCGGATTTGAAAAAAAATTACTGGCAGGTGAATTTGATTTTGCTTATATGAACCCGTTTCACCCACTAATCACTAATAAATCGCAGGCATATACTCCGCTTGTCAGGGATCACAGTAAAAGCCTTCAGGGAATTTTAGTCGTTCGCCAGAATTCACTAGTAACCAGTATTAAGCAACTTGAAGGCAAGGTGATTGCATTTCCAGCCCCCAATGCACTAGGGGCTTCATTAATGATCCGTGCTGAACTAGCCAATATGTATAAAATAAATTTTATCCCCAGTTATGTCAAAACCCATGATTCAGTTTATTTAAATGTCATATATAAAAAAACAGCCGCCGGTGGCGGCGTGCAAAAAACATTAAATCATCAGAAACCTGCCATTAAAAATCAATTGCGTATTTTATATCGCACTCAAACCTCAGCCCCCCACCCGTTTGGGGTTCACCCACGTATTGATAAGCACATAGCAAAAAAAGTACAGCGCGCATTTCTTGATATGTCAAATTCAAAAAACGGTAAACGCTTACTTTTACAAATACCTATAAAAAAAATAGGTACTGCTGAAATTGAAGATTACATGCCATTGTTACAAATGGGTCTGGATAAGGTGTATTCAATGGATAGTTTATGAATCTTCATTTTAAGTTAATTTTTCCTCTGGTTGCCGGTTATCTTCTGTTTGCTTCTGTCTTACATTATCTCTGGGTTCCTCTGTTGCTATCCGATGCGCATAAAAATTATCAGAAAAATGTGCAGTTGATACTCGCCAGTATTGAACCGGAAATTATCCGGGGTTTAATCTCCAGCGATATAGCTGCACTCAATACTTTTTTAGAGTCACAAATGACATTACATCTGGATGACTGGAAATGGTTAGAAATAATCGACAGTAATGATGTGTTGATATTTCCTTTTGAAAAATCTGTGCTTAAAAATTCTCAGGGTAATTCATCCAATATTATTGAAACCAGGCTTGATCTTGAATATCTGGGAAACAAACTTGGTACATTGTGGCTGGTAGTTGACTGGGGTGCTGAAAAAAATACTATTTTACAAAGATTTCGTCAGATAGAGCTGTATTTACTGGTGGTATTCGGATTTATTGTAATTGTAAGTCTGATTTGGCAAAACTTGAAAATAACTAAACCCATTAAAAAACTAACCTCGTCGGTGAGTCAACTGGCGGATGGTGATTACAATGTGATATTTCCAGATTTGGGCAGGGATGAAATTGGCCAGCTGGCAGATGCATTTAAAAATATGCTTCAACAACGTCAGTTATATGAAGCAGAATTAGAAACATTGAGTCGGCAGACGCAGCAGGCCCTTAATGAACTAACTGAACAAAAATTTGCACTTGATCAGCATGCTATTGTTACTGTAACCGATGTTCAGGGTACAATCACTTATGCGAATGAAAAGATTTCTCAAATCAGTGGTTATACAAATGAAGAGTTGCTGAATAATAATCATCGACTTTTAAATTCAGGAACCCACAGTAAAGCATTTTTTAGTAATCTGTATAAAACGATTTCCAGTGGAAAAATATGGCATGGAGAGATATGTAATAAAGCTAAAGACGGACATCTATACTGGGTTGAAACCACCATTGCACCAATTATGGGTGAAAATAAAAAACCGCAAAGTTATATTGCAATTCGTACAGATATCAGTAATCAGAAAAAAACAGAAAGAGATTTGCTTAATGCAAAAAATCTAGCTGAAGATGCGACCCGTGTAAAAAGTGAATTTCTTGCCAGTATGAGTCATGAAATCCGCACGCCAATGAATGGTGTGTTAGGTATGTTGAGTTTATTGCAAAATACGGATTTAACAAAAGAGCAACAGCATCGGCTGATGCTAGCAAAAAATAGCGCACAATCTTTGCTGACATTAATAAATGATATTCTCGATTTCTCAAAAGTAGATGCAGGTAAAATGCGGCTAGAGTCTCTGGACTTTAATCTACGTAGTATGTTGGGTGAATTAGTCGAAATGATGATGCACCAGATGAAAGAAAAAAATATTGAATTAATTTTAGACACGGTTGGCATTGAACAGACAATGGTTAAGGGTGATCCAGGGCGATTACGTCAAATATTAACCAATATTATTGGTAATGCTATTAAGTTTACTGAACAGGGAGAGATTGTGGTTGAAGTTAGCTTACATTCCCTGAATGAAAATGAATGGCAATTTAACTGTCAGATTCGCGACACGGGAATAGGTATTCCCGCAGATAAGCTATCTTTGTTATTTGATTCCTTTAGTCAGGTTGATAGCTCAACTACTCGTGTGTATGGAGGTACGGGGTTAGGCCTTGCAATAGTGCAAAAACTCTGTGTACTAATGAATGGGAATATAACTGTCAGTAGTGTTCTCGACGAAGGTAGTTGTTTTAATGTAAGTCTGCGCATTTCAAAAAGCAATATATCACAGCAGGTTTTACCCAGTGTTGACATGGGTTTATTAAATTTACTCATAATTGATGACAATTCAACTAATCGCGAAGTACTTCGCTGTCAGTTAGAGCATTGGGGGGCAACGGTTGCGGAAGCTGAGTCGGGTGCGCAGGCAATTGATTTGTGTGAACAACAGGTAGTGAAAGAAGACCAGGTATTTTTTGATATTGCATTTCTTGATATGCAAATGCCGGAAATGGACGGAGCAACTCTAGGAAAATTTTTAAAGGCAGACTCAAGATTCGCTGCTATGAAATTAATTATGATGACATCTATGGGTATAATTGGTGACGCTAAATATTTTTCTGAATTAGGATTTAGTGGTTATTTTCCCAAGCCAACAACCACCACTGATTTATTTGAGGCATTATCGGTGGTAGCAGAAAACGGAGCAGCTCTGCAACAGGCAGAACCCCTGGTAACCAGTCATTATCTAAAAACATTAAAACATGAAGAAAAGAATTCTGGGGAAAATAAATTGCCTAACTGGCCGCAGAATTTGCGCCTGTTACTGGTGGAAGATATTATGGTGAATCAGTTGGTTGCCAATGGAATATTAAATGAGTTTGGTTTGCATGCGGATGTTGCAGAAAATGGATTAAGGGCTTTGCAATGCCTGCAGGAGGCTCCACTTGAGAGTCCCTACTCAATGGTACTGATGGATTGTCAAATGCCTGAAATGGATGGTTATGAAGCAAGCCGACAAATTCGAAATGGAAAAGGCGGTGAGAGGTATAAAGATATTCCGATAATTGCGATGACTGCAAATGCAATGCAGGGTGATAGAGAAAAGTGTCTGCAGGCGGGTATGAGTGATTATTTATCCAAACCTATTGAACCTCATCAGCTACTGAATAAATTGCAACAATGGTTAGTTACAAATGATTCTATCGTCAATAGAAATCGGCATGAAAATAAATCAATTGCAATGAATAGTGATTCCACTATTACTACATCCTCTGTTACTGAAGTTACTGTATGGGATCAGCAAGCAACATTAAATCGCCTGTTTGGTAAAGAAGATTTACTTAAGCAGTTACTCGAGCTGTTTATTGAAGAGAACCCAGAACGCCTGTGCAGTTTAACGCTGGCGATAGAAGATAATGATAATAAACAGGTGCTTTTAATTGCTCACACAATTAAAGGTGTAGCTGCGAATTTAAGTGGTGTACATTTGCAGCAACATGCTTATGAAATGGAAAAAGCTGCAAAACTGGAAGATATGCAACGGGTAAAAATATTAATGCCAGAATTATTACAGATTAGTGAGCAGCTTGAATCGTGTTTTAAAGAGTATATTTCTCAATCGAACATAGCTTAAGCGTGCCTCTAAAAATAACTTGCGGCCCTCGGCGAGCCCTGATGCATGTTTCAGGCCCTACGGGGCGTTGCTCTCTGCCCAGACTTCCCTGACCAATCCCTGGCCAGGCTCTGCGTTATGTTTTCCCACCAGGCCCAAGTTTATTGATTCGGTCATGCTTTCAAAAACAGGCCTAATCCTGGCCCTCTGTGACATTTTAGGGGCAAAGCCAGAGATCACAATCTATTTTTAGAGATGCCCTTAAGTTTGAATTGTTGAGATTCGTCTTTGTATAATGTGAATTTTATTGATTTGTTCTGGCTGTTGGGGCTATAGATTGCACTGCGGAATCAGTTTTTGACTGATCCAGTTATGACGGTAAAAATTCAATTGGATAAGTAACTGTAACCTGTTCAACTTTCTGTGCGCCAAACTTAAATAATTTTATACGATTTAATAAACGTTTTTCAAGTTTCGCATCTTTTAGCTCACTGGAAATGATTTTTACTTTAATGACATTGCCTGCAGGTGCAATCGTTATCGCCAGTACAATTTTTCCTTTTAAGCTGGGGTTTTTACGACGGGCACGATTATAAATAGAATATAACTTGCTCTTGTTTTGATCAAACACAATGGTGATATCTTCTTCTGCGCGTACGCCACCGCTGCGGGATTTTTTCTTACGTTTGGCATCATTGGATTTTGTAATCGCGTCATCGGATAACAGGGATTGTCTAACCTGTGTTATTTCCTGTTGCGATAATTGTGTTTTGCCAACACGGGTTGCATATTCACCTGAATTTACTCCGCCGCTACCTTTGCTGGCGCCAGACGTTAGCATGGCCGTGTTAACGCTGGCCGCTTTTGTGGCTGAAGATGAACTGGATTTAACCTTGCCCCCTACCATCGCACTCACATCTGAAGTGTCCATTAAATCCGCAAGTTCATTACCCAGTGCAAGTAAACCTGAATCAGCTGCCTTAGCACGGGCTTTTTTCTGGGTTTTAGTCAGTGGTTTTTGTTGTTCTTTTTTTGCAACTATTTTTTTAACTTTTGGCTTTGGCTTAGCAATAGGCTTGGGCTTCGGCTTGGGTTTAACAATGGGTTTAGGTTTGGGTTTATCTTTTTTCTCAAGAATAAAATTTGCAATGCGCTCTGGCACAACCGTACGTGCGTGACGGTCGGGTTCGGGTACATCAATAGTTGACATCAGTAGTGCAAATACGAATGCGACTGCAATAGTAATCGCTGTGATTAGCTTAAATTGCGAATCACCTTTACCTTGCGGCTGCCAGCGTAGGGCTAGTTGATCGTAATACACTTCGGACACTAGCTACTCTCTCCCGATGCGGCTTTTTGCATTGCTGCAAAAGCTATTTTTGTGTAATTGGCTTCACGGCAGGTAGCTAGTATTTTGCGCAGTAATTCATAGGGAATATTTTCATCGCCCATAATTGTAACGGATTTGCCTTTGATTTTGCCTTCGGCATTTTTTATAACACGAGTTTTAGATGACTGAAAATTTAATTCTTTTTCAAGGCTGGCTATCAGTGGCGAAGTGTCCTGCATAATTGTGTTTATTATGGCAACTTCCCTACCCTGTACGAGAATGCTTCTCTGGGTAACTGAAATAATAAGGGTTTCTTTTGGTGCTTTAGTTGCGATAGAGGTCGGCAGGTTGATATCTTTTTTCTTGGGTAACTGATGCACATTGGACGAACTCACCAACAGGAAAAAAACCAGTATGGTAAATATATCCATTAATGAAACCAGGTTTAGTGCCGGTTGTTTACGGCGTGCATGGTGACGTTCCATTCTTTTTGCACGGCGAGATTTATTTAGCATTTTGAATATCTCCACCGTTAGTTGTTGCTTCTGGTGTAGTCCCGGTTACTGGAGCTGTTTCAGTAGCGCCTTCAACTAACTCTGGGGCATCACCTATTGAAACATTCGGAAACAGTTCTACTGTTTCCAGATCAGTTATCTGCACAATATCCGCATAGCGTACCCTGTCCATTACTTTAATCAGGGTTTTATAATTAATCTTAGGTTCTAATAATAAAGTAATGTTTTGCTCTTCAGGAAAACGGGATTTAATTTCTACTAAAATTTCGGTAAAAAATTTCCAGTTGGTTTTTTCTTCAGAACGAGGGAAATATTTAATGCGTCCAAGAGTAGCATCTCTTATTTCAAAGCTGTTTTTACGAATGACGAGTTCAAGCTGCAGCTTAATTTTTTCTTCCTGTTTAGCAATTGCACTTTTAGAAGGTAAATTAAGTTCAAGCACAGTGACACGCGAAAAAACCGCGGTAATTAAAAGAAATGGGATTAATATAACCATTAAGTTTAAAAAAGCCGTGATATTTAATTCAACATCTTCGCGTATGTGATTGCGTCTAACCAGTTTCATTCCATTTCTCTTATGCTGTGACTTTTATTAGCTGATAATTAAAAAAGCTGAAAATTAAGTTCAAGAAAATAAGTGCAAGAAAAATCGTGAAGATTAATCTTTAGCAATCAGGTTTAAACACTTAACCGCAGCCATTTCGATATTATCGACCAGACGTGCAGTTTTAGTGACCAGATATGAATGGATTAATATGAGGGGAATTGCAGCCACCAGACCAAACGCTGTGGTGTTCATGGCTACGGAAATACTGGCAGATAACAGATCAGCCTTTTCTGCAGGATCTGCAGAGGCAACCGCGGTGAATGCATCGATTAAGCCAATGATGGTACCCAGCAGGCCAAGTAACGTGGCTATATTGGCATAGGTTGCCAGGTAGTGGGTTCTTTGCTCGAGCTCAGGCATAACTTCCATCATGCCCTCTTCCATCGCAGATTCGATAGTGGCGCGGGGTGAGTTTGAGTGTTTACGTGCAAAGCCATAATTTAACATAGTGGACAGCGGTGTTTTAACCGATTCGGTTAACTTGATGGCACGGGCGTAGTCTTCGGCCTTTAACATAGGAACCAGCTGTTCCCATACTTTTCTCGTTTTACCCTGAGTTTTAGCGATGTAGATAAACCGCTCAATGGCAATGGCAAGACCTACTGCTAACACCACAAGGATGATATACATAAATGTACCACCGTCTTGAAAAAAACCAACAAAACCCATGATAATCCCCTTAGAAATAAATTTTCTGTATTTTATAGCGTTTTATAGAATCGGCAAACTATTAATTTATATTTAGCCAATTTAGCGGTATTTTTGCGGGTCATCTTCAATAACCGAAAAAATGCAATAGTCAGAAGTGCTTTTTGGCGAAAGCATATATTTGGTTTAAAATTCAGGTTTGATCAGAAGATACCGGGTATTTTAATCAGATTTTCAGATTTGATCATTCAGATCTAGTCATCTACATCATTATTTTTAAAAAAAGCAATGGTCTTCATAAATACAGATGATTGATTGTTATCTTCAACTTCAGGTTCATCCACCATGTCATCCGTCTTGCGCCCGTTAAACTCTTCATCGATCTTGTCGATAATGATCTTACGTTGAGATCGGTATTCATCCAGACGAATATGGTTTTGATAATATTCTTTTGACAGATCTCTTAATTTTGCTGAGTAGCTTATATCGCTCATCACCATTACCTTAGTTCTCTTAAAATTCTAAAACCGGTGGCTATATCAGCCGAACCATTGTGGCTAATTGTAGTCGTGATGTCACATTTTTCCATGTTCTGTTTAAATGAGCCACCGACAGCCACCAGTTTACGGCCTTTGTCATAAACCCATTCCTGAACATTCCCCACATAGTTTACCAGGCCCCAGCTATTTTGTTTGCCTATGCCAGCACTAACCAGCTTGCTACCCTTTTGAATGCCCCGAGTACTTAGCTTGCAGTTTCTGTTGGCATCAAGTTTTTTACGTCGGGATTTGGCTGCATATTGCCATTCATTTTTTGTGGGTAGTCGATATTTTTGCCCAGACACTTTACTTAACCATTTTAAATATTGTTTAGCTACTTTAAATGTAATATCTGATGCTGGAAGGTTTTCATTTTTACCCGTTATCGGATTGCAGCTTGTTGTCTTTTTACAGAATAAATTTAATTCTTTTATGGAAACTTCAAACTTACCAATAGCAAAACTTGTGATTTTTCTGTTGCCTGGGACGACAACAAGTATTGGTCCTTTACCCGCATCTTTAATTTTATCTTTACAGACTGCTCGTTGACCACGAGAGCCGAGTCCGGCAATGGATTTATCACAGGGATCTCGTGACTGTATCTGTATGGCGGCCAATACCTTGTTTGATCTAAAAATACGCAAACTGTGCTTCTTTGCTTCTCTTGCGCGCTCCGGGAATGCCTTGCCCGTTTGTTTTATACAGGATGCTAAAGAGTCTATAAGGTTCTCTTTTAATCCCTTATAGCGGGCTGGGTCGAGTTCTCTTAATTTATTAATGGCAGTTTCAAAGTTGCGCATATTAAGCCGCCCCTGGCACTTTAGCTGAGTGTTTGCATTATTTAATGCGATGTCAAATAACTCAACATTTTTACGTTTAGTTGTGGACTGCTGTTTTTTAACGTTCTGTTTACTCTGCTGGGCAAGCATATTGGCCTGATTCTGTTTGGCGCGTTGCGCTTGTGATTTTTTGCTTCGTTTAATTGCAGCTGCAATTTCTTTTAATTTAAAATTAAGCACATTGTGGTTTTCGGTATAACGCTTTGCATTTTTAATTAAATGTTTTGCCCGACTATATTTATCACTGTTTATGGAGCTGTCTATCTGCTTTAAATATAAATTATAGAGAATATCTTTTTGCTCACCAACCCAGGGATCTTTACCTTTGGTTAACACCAGTAAATCTGAAATGTCTTTCCAGATGGAGGCTTCCCATGCATCTGAAAAGAGGGGGTTTTTTATAAGCTCAACTAAATCTTCCTTGTAAAAGTCTATGCGAATTTTTAATTCAAGTTCATTTCGTATATCAAATTCTGAATATGGGTCTGGCGTATTGTCTTGAATAAATAAAAAATAACCGGTAATGGCAACTGATAATAGCAGTGCAAAAACAGTAGCCAGTCGGTTCGTTGATTTTAACTTTGGGGAGATTGCATCGGTAAATTTTTCAACACTATCACTTCTGTCTTCACGTCTAAATGCAATGGCTTTTTCAATAGCCTGCCACTGGTATTTCTTTATATTGGTTATGCGCTTGGGTTTTAGTTTTTGTCGCTCTGCTTCATCAGCGGGAACTTTATTGTAAGGATGTGTACCGGTGAATAACTCATAAGCAACGCAGCCCAGTGCATATATATCATCGCGAATATCCGGTTCTTCGCCCTCCAGCATTTCCAGACTGGCATACGCCGGGGTTAGTGCGCCCAGATTACCCGCATCAAATACAGTTTTATCTTCAGGATTGTCATCTAAATGTTCTACTTTTGAAACCGCCCGTGCAATACCAAAGTCAAAAACTTTTGCCAATCCACGTTGGGTAACAAAAACGTTACCCGGTTTAAAATCTGAGTGAATAATTTTTTCCGCATGAGCGTATGACAGGGCTGATGCCATTCCATGAATAATGACCCAGGCATCATCGGTAGGTAAGCCGGTAGATTTGTACTGTCGGATCAGTTGATCCAGAGGCTGACCATCCATAAATTCCATGGTCATAAAAACCGTGTCCCCATCACGGTCAAAGTCGAATACATTTACGATATTGGGATGGGCAATACGCTGGGATTTTCTTGATTCACGCTGCAATGAAATAAAGGCTTCCGGGTGTGCTTTAAATTCTTCACTTAAAACTTTGATGGCAACATAGGGGTCGCGATCCTGTGCTTCAACTTTTAATAAATCTTTGGCTTTATAGACGATACCCATGCCACCGGCACCTAAAACACTTTCCAGTACAAAGCGTTCTTTTAATACACCATGTTCACCCACCTTAACTTCAGAAGCTAAAAACTGTCCGGTTGATAAGGATGCGTCCAGACTGCCTGGAATTTCATTTGAGTTTGATTTGGGTGCTACGCGTGTTTTATCTTCAGGTGGGGTCACGTTGGGATTAAACTGGGTTACATCCTGAGCCGGCGCCTCTGCATTCGAGTTTTGTGTGGCTGTATTTTGTGGTGTTTTTGCTGTGGGGGCGACTCTGGTTTTATCTTCAGCTTGTTGTTTTTTAGCCACTATAGCAGCAGCCTTTGCATGTGCCAGACGGATTTTTTCTTCACTGCTCAGCGGTGAAGGCGCAGATTTTTTCGACGGTGCCACCCGGGTTTTATCCGCATCTGGATTTTGTCCGGAAGTGTTGCCTGGCGTATTTTGACGTGCTGTATTTTTTACCGGCGCAACTCTGGTTGCATCTTCTGCACCGGGTTTATTGGGGGAAGAATTGGTGGGCGGTATTTTGATTTTTGTTTTATCCGACTCTTGGTCACTCATTTTGAATTACGCTTCCTGCAGGTTTACTTTAGTTGAAAAAACAGCGTCGGCCTCGCCCTTTACCAGAATCACCGACACATTGTCATTGGCACCGTTATCCAGTGCCTTTTGAATTAAGGTGTCTATAGCTTGCTGCAGTGGCTGGGTGATTAAGGTTTCTAGTATTTCTTCTTTGCTAACCATATTATAAAGGCCATCGCTGCATAATAAAAAAGTATCCCCAAGCTGTACGCTAAACACATTTATATCGATATAAATATCAGGACTGGCTCCAATTGCACGGGTAATGACATTTGAATCCGGATGAACCTCGGCTTCTTCAGGGGTTAAAAATCCCTGCTGCACGAGTTCTTCAACCTGGCTGTGATCGCGTGAGAGCTGGATGAGTTCCTTATTGCGTAAACGGTATAACCGCGAATCCCCCGCCCACAGGCATACTCCCACGTGACCTTTAATTGCCAGGGTTACAACGGTGCTGCCCAGTGTTCTACCGTCGAGCATAATGTCCGCATATTCCAGTATGCGATGGTTAACGTCGATTAAACGATCTTCAACACTATCAATAAAATCATTTAAGGATGATTTATTGGTAATTTCTTCCAGCGATTTGACAATCATATTGCTGGCAACATTACCCGCCTCATAACCGCCCATACCATCAGCGACTGCCCACAGTTGAACCTCGGGTAGAGAGATAATGGAATCTTCATTTACTTCCCTGACCATGCCCACATTTGTGTCCTGCGCTGAATTCCAGCGAATTGGGCGTCTGATCGTTGTATCACTCATACATCAGTTTCCAGCTGTAAATTGTAGGGAATTTTCCATTCCCGTTGTTGCCATTGCCCGTCGATCATCGATGCAATACTGCCTATCGGAGGTAAACCCTGACAGGAGAATAGCATAGGGCTAATTAACTGTGATCCCGATGTTTGCCATAAACTGTAGCTTGATAAGCTAGAGGTTAATGCGGCGCTCATCATATAAGGTAATGCGGTCTGTATTTGATCATCATTTGAGTTTAGCCCAAATAACATAGGACCCATTTCACCTAAGTTAAAGGTCGGTTGATAGCTATCCGACACCTGCAGGTCAATTTCATTAGCGGTCGCAATTAATGCATCCGCATCTACGCTGCCATCCAATGCTGACAGGCAATGCGCCTCCAACTGATCAAACCAGCTTTTCTGATCAAGCATAAATTTCACCGGATTTATATTGGCATTCAGTGGTTTCACCAGGCTAATGGGAAAATAGCGCCCTACCCGGTCTACACTCGGCATCATTAAACCGGCCCACATATTACTATCAATTACACCGGGTGATAATACAAATCGCCAGATTGGGCTAGTTAAATAGATATCTAGCCAGTCATCCCCCATTTGTTCCTGTGAGCCAGATATAAAATGCTGTAACCACTCATCCCATGGTGTGATAAAAGATGAATTTAAATTACGGAAAATAAAATCACCATAGGCAGGCAGTTTTCCGTAAAGACCTATTTGTAAGTCAGATATCATAAGAATTGATCTCTATTTTAACCTCTGCATTCAGCGCTAAATTTAAATTGAATCGGGGCACTTAAAGGCTCCCAGTAAATTGTTACTAAAGGGGTTGTTAACACTTTTCGCTTTTATTAAAAACTGAATGCTATGGTGTTTTTTAGTAATTTTATTCTGCCCTCTAGCTTTGTCATCGACTAGTTCGGTAACGGTATAGGTGGCCAGATAAACATTGGATTTACGGGTTTTTTTAATTCTTGAACGGTCCTGTAATTTAAACCAGGCCCAGGGTCCATCGAATGTTTTTTCATGGCGATTTTCATTAATGTCATCAAACACAATCCGAACCCGTTTGTTTTCATCTTCGCCCGACCATTTTAAATCTTTCCAGAATTTAGGACCATGATGATAGGTAATGCGCTGGTTACCCACTTCAAGCAGGAAGCTCGCATCTTTTTTCTCCATGCGATATGCCTTTAACTGATAAGAAAAGCTGGGTATTTCAGGGTTCTTTCTGAAGAAAACATTTTTAATGGTAAGCGCACGTCTTATCTGTTTCAAGGTGGATGCACTAAGCCCAAGTGAATGGTTGTCTACCACACGATTGGTCCAGCCTTTTCGAGTATTTATAAAAGGTTTTATCAGTTCAGTGTAAAACTTGTCTATGGTGCCCATTGGTTTGAAAAACTCACTAAAATCAAATAAAGCCAGTTCGTCACTTGATGAACGTTTTAGTGGGTAGCGTCCTGCCAGAGCCTGGGAATAAGAATTGTAAACCTGATTTTTCCATTCACTGTTTACATACTGGTGTGCAGAGGCCAGAATAATTTTCCAGGATTCATCCGAAATAGAAATCAGCCAGCGTTTAACCGGTTCAGGTGTCTTCTTTGAAAAACTGCGCAATGAGGTAATCGCATTACCCGCACCACTTAGGTAACGCGCTTTGGCAATTTCATAGGCTTTTTTGTTGGGATCCGGGGCAACTGAAATTTCACCAAGAAAATCCTGTAGTTGCTGCACTTTTTGCACAATCGAAGTAATGGGTGCCGGTTTTTTATTGCTCTCTCTAAGGAGTACATTTAAGTCTCTAAACTGTTGGTCAACTTTTGTACCCTTAAATTTATCAGCGAGAAAACCGGTTACCGAGCTCGCCTTGCCCTCACCATGATCATCGTTCACATTTTGCATGAGTTGAGAGGATAGCTGGGTATTCGCAGCACTCACTTGCAGGATAGACAGTAAAGGTGAATAAACCGGATCTGTAAAGCTGGCGAGCACCTCCCCCGCCTGTTTTATGCTGTTAAATTTTTCGATGTTCAGTGCATTAAAAACTTTCTTCCAGTGTGAAATGTAATCTGCCATATACAGGCCTTTTACTTTTTCACTAATTTCATTTAAATCGTCTTTGACAAAATCAACTCTGGCATTTTTATCATCGGATAATACCCAGCGCTCATTGACTATGTCGGCAATGACTGGTGAGTCGGTTGACAGGTCTATGGTTTCATATCCCTCTTTGGTGAACATAAACGGGATGAGTAGTGTGCGTTCGATTGACGGATTTATGGTGTAACTGTCACGCACCGCTTCACCAAACATATTCAGCACATCAATTTTCTGATTAAACTCGGGTTTGGTTCTGATACGACTGTAAATACGTTTATGAACCGGTACACGCAATAATGTGTTTCTAGTTTGACTTATCATTCGAGCATTGAGCTGCGATGGTTTTAAATCAAGGTCGAGTAATGCTTTTAAATGCAGTTCCATCTCTTTACGATGTGATGCTTCGCCCTGCATGTTTTGTGTCCAGTCTGATATAAACCAGTCTGAAATTAACTGCTTGTCCATTTGCTCAATTTTGTAAAACATTAAATAGGTTCGAAAGCTATTGTATAAATCTCCGCCCTGATGACCTTTCTGTATCTGTTTTTCAAGGTAATTAATAATGCGCGGCAAAAACAGTTCTTTTAATTGGGCTTCATAAGCATTGTTTGCAGAGGTATCAACATTGCCGTCGTACAAGCCCATGCCGGATAACCAGGGGTGTTCATCCTGATCGTAAACAATGCTGGCTTTGGCCAATGCATTGAGAGTGGGTAGAACAACACGCAGATCTTTATTCCATAAACTCAGGCGTTTGTTTTCCGCATTGAATTCCGCAATATAAGACTCAACTTCCGACATAAACATATTATGTCGGGTGATACTGCCAACCCAGACCGTCAGCAGGCCAACGGTTGCTATTGCAATGGCGGCATAAGCTGATCGCTGTGCCCATTTAATTAAGGTTTCAAATTTACGGTTGGAGCCCACCAGCTCAGATTCAGGAAAAATAACCTCACGAAATAGATTCCCAAGAAAGAAACTTTTACCCTGGCCGTGTTGTAAGCCCACATTGTCACGGGCAAAACCAAAGTTGGATGATACTGACGACATCATTCTGTCAATTGGTGTTCCATCCTGTGTACCACTGGTGAAATATATACCCCGTAAATAGGGTTGAAACTGATAACGGTTTTTAACGAAAGTCTGTTGAACAAAACTGTCAATAACCGATTTAAGATTTTCAATCTGTTGCGGAAAGCCCTGTATAGCCGCGCGGCGTTTTACATCCCGTTCGGAATGTATACGGGAAAGTTCCCGGGAGTAAAGGCGCTCTATTAGCTTGCTATATTCTGTATTCAAATAATCAAAGTCTGGGCTTTGTGACGGCTTAGGTGCATTGGGTAAGGTAGTGCCCCATACCTGTTCTCTTTCTTCCTTGCTTAAATCTTCAAAGTATTCACTGAATCCGGAAACCAGATCGGATTTTGTAAACATTAAATAAATAGGAAAACGAATTTCCAGTTTATCCATTAATTCATCAATGCGGGTTCTGATTGTTTTTGCGTGTTGAACACGTTCTTCTTCCGTCTGTAATAACAGATCGTGAATACTGATAGAAATAATGGCGCCGTTAATCGGGCGCCGACGACGATTTTTCTTGAGCAGCTTAAGAAAACCTTCCCAGGCATTACTATCAACAACCTTATGACTATCCTGTGTTGTGTAACGTCCGGCGGTATCAATTAATACAGCTTCATTAGTAAACCACCAGTCACAGTTACGTGTTCCACCAATGCCCTGAAGTGCACCTTTACCAAACTGTTCTGCGAGTGGAAAATCTAGACTGGAGTTTACGAGAGCGGTGGTTTTTCCGGAACCCGGCGGTCCAATAATAATGTACCAGGGTAATTCGTAGAGGGCTTTTTTGCTGCCCTTACCTTTGAATTTTAATTTTTTTAATGTGGATAGTGCTTCAGAAAAACGCTGATTCATCTGATGCATTTCTTCTGATGACTGATCGTTTGAACCATCAAGGGCTAATGATTCCTGATTACTTTCCAAATCATCGAGGAGATCATCGTTATGTTTTTTGTCCATGAGTTGAATGCGTAAATTATTCAATCCCCATAATACGACCAGAATAATAATGACAATTAAACGTGCGGTGGAACTTCCCAGTGGTGCTGAATTATCTTCACCGAATTTTATCATCGGCCCGATGAACCAGACGAGAATGGAAAGCGCCAGTAACCCAATGAGAGAAATGACGATTTTATTTTTGAAAAATTCTATAATTTTTTTCATGTATTTTAACTATTATTATTTTAATTAAGGTGTTTTATAAGCGCACAATTACAAGTGTACTTATTATTTCTCGGGGGTTTTACGGGCAACGGTGCGCATGTCGGTAATCTTATCTAACTGCTCGACAACCGGTGATGAAGAATCATATAGCCAGCCTCTAAAGCCGGTATAACTCAGCAGTAATATGGCACCAACAATACTGGCAATAACCCACATGGGAATATAACTTACCAGGGAATTGCGGGTTCTGCCCAGGCCCTGCCAACTTGGGGAAAGTGAGCGTTCAAACTCACCTCGCTGACGTCGAATAATGGTGAATAGATCATCGCGCATCTGTTCAATGATATCACGGCCACGGTGAATCACCCGGTACTTGCCTTCAAAACCCAGGCTTAAAAAGATGTACATTAATTCAAGAATATATAAATTTTCGGCGGGTTGTTCTTTCATGCGATCTAAAATTAAAAAGAATTTTTCGCCACCGGAGGTTTCATTATGAAACACACTTAGCAGTGTTCTTTGTGGCCAGGCGCTCTCACTACCCCAGGGCGTGTTGAGTACCGCCTCGTCGAGTGCAGCACACACGGCATAGCGTGCGGATAAAACAATTTCAGGTTTAATACCGGTTTGTTTTGCGGTGCTCTCAAAGGTTTTAATTTCACTTACCAGTCGCTGGTGTAAACCTCCGACATCCGGGTGTGATACCGCGGCCCGGGTTTTTTCAAAAACCGCAATTAAGGTTGATGCGGCATTTACCAGCGGGTTGAGTCCGCTACTGGTACTGAAATACGCATTTGCACCACCGCTAGCAACGTGCGATTGCTGGGGTTGATATGCCGGTGCTGAAGGTTGCTGTAACGGAGCCTGTTGTTGTACCGGTTGTTGCATAGGCTGTTGAGGCGGCTGCTGAAATGGTTGCTGGGGAGGCTGTTGTGCACCACCCCGCCCACCTGGCATTGGTCTTATTACAGTTCTATCTCCATCAACTGATGGTTGTCTGAAAACTGTTTTGTCAGAATCATCTGATGACATAAGTGCTCCGTATTTAAATGCTTTTTTAACTATTTTAAAAATAGTTTCAGTTAATTTTTTCTAGCAAGTTACAACGATTATTGACGAACTGCCCAGAATTCAATTTCAAGTCCAGGAAAGTCTCCGCCGACGTGCATAGCAAAACCACCGGAATGTTTTAACTCGTTCCAGAAATCACTTTGCGGCTCTAATTGAAAATAAGTAAAACCGGAGTGGTACGGAATTTGACGCGGAGCAACCGGTAGAGGTTTTAATCCTATGCCGGGCATCGCCGCATTAACTAACTGACGAATGCGCTCGACCGGGCCAATCTTAATCTGCGCAGGCAGGTGAGCACGTAGTGCATCTTCAGGCACATCTGCACGCACAGATAAAACAAACATCGCTGTACCAATAAGTGATCGATCGGGAATTTCTGCAACCCGTATGCCGTATTTTTTCTCAACCAGATTAAGGGATATCGCCGACTGCTCGTAAACCATGCTCAGGCCTTTTCTGAGTTCGGCAATAACCGGCGTAAATGTGGTTTGTAAATCATCGTGCAAATAAGGTGGGAAAACAGGTGTGCGTTTGTTTTTGCTGACAAAAGTCGAAAGCTCACCCACCATCTGTACAGATTCGGCATACAGGTCAACCGGGTGCAAACCATTCATGTGGGATAAATGGCTGGTCATGGGTTCTAAACGATTTATTAATTGCAGCATCATATAGTCTGCAATTTCTGCGGTGCCACCACGATTTGTATCCGCTAAACGTCCGGCAATGGCTTCGCCCCGGTGGTGTAACAGGCCAACGACTTCAGTTAAAAACCCCGCCAGTTTTGATGATTTTTTACAATCAAGACAGGTGGCTATGTAACTGTCGTCCAGTAATACATTTTTATCGTCCCTAGATTCTGCAATGCGAATTAAGCCAACACAGGCATAGCCGCTTAAATCATCGGACTCGAGCATTAAACGAAATCGCAGTTTGCCCACATTAAGTGATATGTTATCGCCGGACTCATTTGATACGTCACGGGTTTCCTGTTCGAAACTATAGTAACGGGCTAGCCCCTGAGTGTTTTCCTGTTCAATGACATCAACAGCACCGGGACGTTTTACCGGCACGCATATATAAACAATACTGTTATGGGTATTTTCAGGGACCTCAAAAACCGGCGGTGGCTCGTCAATATCGGGAAAACTAAACGGTGTGCCATCGGGGAAAACACCTTTGGCTTTAGTAATGGAAATTTTACCCAGAGTGAGTAATTGCTGGTCTATTTCAAAATCGTGCATGCCCCAACCGTAGGCACCATAGGCCGAACATTTTCCCTGCAGTAGACGTTCAAAATAACGTTCCTGTTGCTGAAAATGCTGAGGGTTCAGAAACATACCTTCTGACCAGACAACTTTACTATCTAATGACATTATTATTCGCCAGTATTTTTATTAAATATTTTAAATTTATAGCCATGATTTTTAAAAGCACGGCTATAAAAATACATTTGTTTTATTTAGTATTATTTAGAAATAAACGGGTTAATGTTTATCGAGTTAAGGTTTATATAGGCCCGTTAAAATAATTTCTTTAATTTGCCTGCAGACTCTGATGCTTCATCAGCTGCACCCTGTGCTTTTTCGGCGTCTTCTTTTGCTTTGCTTGCTTTATCTTTCATGCCGCTACCGTCATCAATTTCTTCGTCAACAGGTTCATTGAAAATTAGTTCATTGCCGGAGACGCGAATGGTGACCGTGTTTCTAAATACATTATTTGCAACCACCGGAATAATCAGTTTATATTTAGCATTTTTAAATTCTAAAAATTCGCCATAAAGTGCGACATATCGTGTTTTAGGATTTAATACAAAATGCTCAGTCCGACTTTCACCGGGTTTAAAATGTTTTAATTTATGTACGGCGGTCATGTCTGCACCGAGAACTTCTTTGTCACGTTCATAGAGTTCAATGAAGTCGGCTTTTTTCATCATTTTACTCGACTGTAATTCATACATACGAATAAATAATGGCGAGGCTTTTCCGAGTTCGTCCGGGTTGATATCGGCGTCAATAATATAGTCTATTTGTAAATCCGTATCAAAACCGAAATAACCACCTACAGCTCCGTTCATGGACTGGCAGGCCGTTAGGCTTGAAAGGAGTGCGGCCAGTATTCCTGTTTGTAGAATTGTCAAAGTTGCGACTTTGAATGTTTTAAATGCTTTCATAATTGCCCTGTATTTTGTTTTTGAATTTACTATTTGTTTTTGCGGTTATTTCTTGTGGTTATTTTTTACGGTCGTTCTTCTGGGTTTTTCGTGCAATGGTTAATTGCTGTAACTGTTCTTCATAAGCCTGAACAAATTCGTCACCAAACAAAAATTGAAATGAATTATCTATGTCACCAGCAAGCTCATCGTAATATTCCAGGTAAAGTTCCCAGTTTTTGGCTTTCTGACTACCGGGAATGATGCCGCTGGTTTTATGTTTGGCGAAGCGCTGTTCCAGTAATTTGGGGTCGAATCTTTCAATTACGCCTTTGAATGCCGCGCGAATACCCGCCAGAATAGCAACCTGATGTTCCGCAATTCCTTCAAAACTTTCTTTAACCGCTTCCACGGGTTTTTTGTAGGCATTACCCTGTTTAATAAACATATTCTCCAGAGCATCATCCACATTGGCAGAAAATTTGAGTGGATTGTTCTCTACGGGTTGAATGGTGGTGACATTCATTCTAAATTCATTTTTAATTGAGCTGCGTGATCCCAGTACCTGCATAAGGCCACTGACCATTTCTCTGACGACTTCACCTACAACCTGATTCATCTGGCTGATTTCCGCATCGACTAAATTTTTATTATTTAGCCCCATTGCTTCAATAAGCGACGTGTCTACACTGACGTCGGTTTTAACCCCGCGTTGCTGTGCGCTTATTTGTTGCTTTAATATTTCCAGTTCAGACTGGATTTTTTCATTAGCCTGCTGCTGTGCCAGCATGGCACCTGTGTTTTGTGGCGCCGCGGCTGGTTGTACCGGAGCTGACTGCTGGGGAGCCTGTTGTGCCGGTTTGGGTATGATCGGGGGTGCTGCTACTGGTTGCGCCGGGGGTTGCGCCGGCACTGCAGCAGGTACTGGAACGGGATTTGGCGCTGCAACAGCGGCAGATGGCATCAGGTCTTCGTTATCCCAGTCGTCAGGGATTCCTCCACCAAAGCCACTTTCTGGTACAGAATTAGGCCAGCTAATCTGTTGATTTAGCGGGTCTGCCTGGTCGGAATGGGAAGGACCACCAAATGGATCACTTGCGGGTGCGCTCTTAAATGGGTCTCCACCAGAAAAGTCACCCGGTAAGCCTCCCAGAGATCCGCCCGCTGATCCGCTCAGGGATCCGCCAACAGAACCCCCCTGTGCCTTATCCAGGGCAGCTAAAGGGTCAGTTTCTTCTGCACTGGTGCTAAATATAGATTCTGAACTGGAAACATGTCCGCCACCAAACGGGCTATCCCCCGCTGATGTAAAATCACTAGCGGGGGCGGGACTTGCAAAAATATCACTGGCAGATGAATCGAGTGCAAAAGGATCTGCGGCTGAGCTTTGTGGCTGATTAATGCTGACAGAAAATTCGTAGTCACCTAATACGAACACGCTGCCTTCATTAAGTGGAAGCTTACTGCCCTTGCCCATCGGGTTTACCGCACCATCAAAAAATGTGCCGTTGGTACTTGTATCAGTGATATAAAACTGACCGTTCTCGTAACTTATTTGGCAATGACAGGATGATAAAAAGCGTTCCGGGTCATCGAGTACCCATGCGTTATTTTGTCCGCGGCCAAGTGTGCCGCCCTGTTCATCGAAGGTTTTAGTCGATTCTGAAATATTCACCGTTTCCGGTGCTTTGATAATGGTAACTACTATTGGCATCTAAAACATCGTCCTGACAATCAACTAACCGGGTTATTATTACGTATTAAAACTTATTCGTGTAAAAAATCACGCATATCTGTAAATTTAATCTTAATTACACTTTTACTCATGTAAATGAAGTAATGTAATTGATCACTCATCTTCCATTGTAAGCCACTAATTGTAGACTCTCTATAGTCGAACACAATTTAAGGCGTAAATCTTACCCATAGATTGCCCATCTTCCAAGCATATGATGCGATTTCTTAATAATTTATTTAACTTGTGCCCATAAATCGCCTATTCTCTTTACATAAGCTTTTCAATACTTTATAACTACGGAGCTTAACGCCAACGAAGGCAGAGTATTAGTTTTTGCTAATAAAGTATTAAAATAATAATAAACAGTGAAGGAATAACGACAAAATGGCGTCGGAAGAAATTATACAGTTAGACAGTTTATTGCAACCGATCTCTGAAGATAATCCGGTCGGCGATGATATTCGCGATGACCCTTCCCCCATATCACCTTATTATACGATAAAAGATGCGCGTAACGCTGCCCGGGCGGCGGAACGTAATAATATGTTTGATGGGGATAGCACTGAAGCGGACGACCAGTGGCGCAAGATCATTGATCTTGCCCCGGATATTTTACAAAACAAGGCGAAGGATCTTGAAGTCGCTAGCTGGTATACCGAAGCCCTGATCCGTCGGTACGGATTTCAGGGGCTGCGCGATGGCTTTAAACTCATTCAGGGGCTGGTTGATCAATACTGGGATGACCTTTACCCACTACCTGATGAAGACGGTGTCGAAACCCGCGTCGCATCGCTTACCGGTTTAAATGGTGAGGGTGCAGAAGGTGTATTAATCGCCCCGATTCGCAATGTCTTAATCACTCAGGGTAATGAGCCCGGTCCGTTCAGTTTCTGGAAGTATCAACAGGCGCTCGATGTAGAAAAGATTATAGATGAAGAAGCAAAATCAGATAAAGCCGCTAAATTGGGCTTTAGTAATGCGGATGTTGAGCAGGCCGTTTTAGAGTCGAGTGAAGAGTTTTTTGTTAATATTCGTGACGATGTTACAACCGCAATTGAGATATTCAGGGATATTGGCAGCAAACTTGATGAATATTGTGGCATTAATGACGCGCCACCGATTAGCAATATTATTAATATTCTAAGTGATTGCCAGGGCGCAATTAATCACATCGGCAAATATAAAATGCCCTCGGACGAAGTCGCAGAAGGCGAAGCTGAAGGTGAAGGTGGTGATGTTGCAGCAGGTGGTGATTCTGGCGCAGTTGCACAACAGGCATCCGGTCCGGTTAAAAATCGTAATGATGCATTTAAGAAACTTATCGAAATATCAGAGTTTTTTCGCAAAACCGAACCCCATTCTCCAATTTCATATATAATCGAGCGAGCGGTTAAATGGGGCGATATGCCATTAGATGACCTGATGCGGGAACTGATACCGGACTCTTCTTCAAGAGACTTTTACGGTTCTTTAACAGGCGTTAAAACTGATGACGAAGATTAATGATCAATACTAATGATCTAGATTAATTAAGAAATTTTTAATAATAAATTATACCAAAGAGGACTAAAGCCATGTCAGAAAGTATTCATGACAAATTAAAACGAGTAAGGAAGCCCCGTGTTCACATTACCTATGATGTAGAAACTAATGGCGCGGTTCAAAATAAAGAAATCCCATTTGTTATGGGTGTAATGGGTGATTACTCCGGTGACAATACCGAAAATAAAAAAGCCCTGAAAGATCGCAAATTCTCCCAGGTTGATCGTGATAACTTTAATGAAGTGATGAACAACGTATCTCCCCAGGTCAATATGAAAGTTGAAAACACGCTGGAAGGTGATGGCAGTGAAATGTCAGTTGAGCTTGGCTTTAAAAACATGGAAGACTTTGAACCACAGAATATTGTTGAAAAAGTTGATCCACTGAAAAAATTAATGGAGACCCGTAATAAATTACGTGACCTGTTAACTAAAGCGGATCGCTCAGAAGATCTGGAAAATTTATTAGAAGAAGTACTCAGCAGTTCAGACGCCCTTGCATCATTGCAGGGTGAACTGGGCCCAGATGATGAAAAGAAAGAAGGTGACGAATAATGAGCGATACAGAACAAGAGTCGCAGGGACAGGAAGCTGAAGCACAGGAAGAAGTCAGTTTTCTTGAGCAGGCAATCACTGCAACCAAACAAACTTCTCGCGATGAAACCGAAGAGCTGTTAAAGACCCTTACCAAAGGCGCAATGGATGGCACGGTTAAATGGGATAAAAACCTTACGGTAACCATTAATAATGCCATTGCTGCCATTGATGAAGTTATGTCAAAACAGCTTTCTGCAATTATGCAGAATGAAAAATTCCAGAAACTGGAAGGTTCATGGCGTGGACTGAATCACCTGGTAATGAATTCTGAAACCAGTACGGATTTAAAAATTCGTGTAATGAACATCAGCAAAAAAGAGTTGACAAAAGATCTGGAAAAGGCCGTTGAATTTGACCAGAGTCAGATCTTTAAGAAAATTTATGAAAGTGAATTTGGTACTGCCGGTGGTGAGCCTTATGCTGCATTGATTGGTGATTTCGAGTTCTCAGGACATCCGGATGATTTAGATATGCTGAGCGGTATGTCGAATGTTGCAGCGGCGGGTTTCTGCCCGTTCATTTCAGCAGCCGATCCAAAAATGTTCGGTTTTGACAGCTTTACTGAGTTATCCAAACCACGTGATTTAGAAAAGATTTTCGATTCAGCTGAATACACAAAATGGCGTAGCTTCCGCGACAGCGAAGATTCACGTTTTGTGACACTGACAATGCCCCGCGTGCTTGCACGTTTACCTTACGGTGCTGCAACAAAACCGGTTGAAGCATTTAACTTTGAAGAGGCTGCACTGGATACAGAAGGTCGTCAGTTAGAAAGCGATCATGATGAATATTGCTGGATGAACGCCGCTTACGCAATGGGTACGACCCTTACCCAGTCTTATGCGGAATATGGCTGGTGTACCAGTATTCGTGGTGCAGAAGGTGGCGGCAAAGTTGAAGGTCTGCCAAGTCATACTTTTGTGAGTGATGATGGCGATGTCGATGCGAAATGCCCAACTGAAATTGGTATTACGGATCGCCGTGAAGCGGAATTAAGTAAGCTTGGTTTCTTGCCACTTTGTCACTATAAAAATACGGATTATGCGGTATTCTTTGGTGCACAAACTACACAGAAACCGAAGAAATTTGATGATCCGGCAGCAACGGCTAATTCAGAAATTTCTGCGCGTCTACCTTATATTATGGCTACCTCTCGCATTGCCCATTTCCTCAAAGTAATGGCTCGCGACAAGATTGGTTCATTTATGGAAGCCAGTGATGCGGAAGAATGGCTCAATAAATGGATCTCGGGTTATGTGAATGCAAGCCCAGGTGCCAGCGCTGAAATGAAAGCACGCTTCCCGCTTGCTGAAGCCAGTATAGAAGTTAAAGAAGCTCCGGGGCAGCCTGGTGTGTATAGTGCGGTTGCCTATATGCGTCCGTGGTTGCAGATGGAAGAGCTGAGTGCTTCTATGCGTTTGGTTGCGAGTATTCCTAAAGCAGGTTAAACCTCAATGCTATGTGTTATCAGAAACCGCATCTAACTTTAGATGCGGTTTCTGTTTCTTAACAGGATAAACTTCAAATTAATCTCTCAATTTAAAGCGGTAAATGAATGTCCAGGGATACGTCGACAGATTCTACAAATAATTCTGCTTCAAAAGGCACAGCTTCGATTAGCCTGGATAGTCTCTGCGAACGATCAGCTTATATTACGAGCATCGAACAATTTTTAGATGAAATTGACTATCTAAAAGCCTTAACCTACTGGCTAACTGAATTTACCCCCATACGCAGTTTAAAAGAACCTGAAGATATAATTGATGCGATTCAACGCTCAATTTCCGATATCGATTACATGATTAACGATCAGGTTAATGCCATTATCCATCACAAACAATTTCAAAAGCTTGAAGCTTCATGGCGTGGTTTATGGTATTTAGCCGTGCAGGCAGATGGCACAAGAAATATTAAAATAAAATTATTTGATATTTCATGGTCCGAACTTGCACGCGATATGGCTCGCTCCCTGGAGTTTGATCAAAGTCAGTTATTTCAAAAAGTTTATAGTGAAGAATATGGTAGCCCCGGCGGTGAACCCTATGGGGTATTAATTGGCGATTATGAAATTAGCCATAAACCCTCACAACAACACCGCCATGATGATCTGGCAACGTTAGAAGGGATTGCGCAGGTTGCAGCCGCTGCATTTGCACCTTTTATAACCGGCGCTTCTCCTGAGTTATTCGGGCTGGATGATTATTCAACACTGGGCAATCCAATTAATTTACACAGTATTTTTGCACAAAAAGAATATATTAAATGGCGTGCATTTAGAGATAAAAAAGACGCTCAATTTGTTGGCTTAACAATGCCGCATATTTTAATGCGACTTCCCTACCGTAAAACACCGGGCAGTTACAAAGGTATGTTTTTTTATGAACAGGTTACGAGCAAGGGACGTGAAAATTATTGCTGGGGAAATGCCGCTTATGGTTTTGCCGCAATTTTAATCCGTGAGTTTGCAAATGTTGGCTGGTTTGGGCATATCAGAGGTGTTCCGCGTAATCAAATTGGTGGTGGACTGTTAACCAACCTGCCCTGTGATGAATTTGAAACTGATGCTGAAGATGTGGCCATAAAACCGGTAACCGATGTTATTATCACCGACATTCGTGAACGCGAATTAAGTGACCTGGGTTTTGTGCCGCTTTGTCAATGTTATGATACGCCCTTTGCCGCATTTTATGGAAACCAGTCTGCCCACAAACCCGCAAGACAGGCCAGCCGTGAAGCTGAAGTGAATGCACGCTTATCTGCTATGCTACAGCATGTTTTATGTGGCGCACGCATTTCACATTATATTAAAGTTATGATTCGCGACAAAGTCGGATCGTTTACAACTGCTGAAGATTGCGAAGATTTTTTACGTGACTGGTTATTTAAATATACAACCGGTCGCGAAGACTTAGAGTGGGAAGAACAGGCGCGTTATCCGCTAAGAGAAGCCGCGGTTAAAGTAAAAGATCATCCGGAAAAACCCGGCGAGTATGTGTGTGTTATTCATCTTCGTCCGCATTATCAATTAGATCACATGGTATCTGAGCTGGAACTGGTAACAGAACTTGCGCAGTCGGCTTGATATAATGAATAGACGATTAATGACGAGCTTTATTTGTTTGTCACAAATATTTTTAATAAATAGATTTTAAACATGGCAAGAGTCGATAAAAAGAAAAAACTGCGCCCTTCGATATTGGATCGTTTAATTGATAACGATCCGAAAAATAATGTCGAAATCGATCCTGACCAGCATCAGAAATTAAAAGATCTGCGTGACAGTGTTCGCCGGGATCTGGAAAATTTATTGAATACCCGATTCAGAATGGTTGAACCGGACAGTGAATTTACCCAAATACAAACTTCGTTATTAAATTATGGCCTGCCTGATCTGGCCACCGTTAATATTTCAGATCAGGTAAAACGTAAAGAATTCATACAACATCTGGAAACAATTTTAATCGAATATGAACCCAGATTTAAATCAGTAAAAGTAAGATATATGGCTAATTCAGATACACTAGATCGCTCATTAAGATTTAGAATTGATGCAACATTATACGCAGATCCGTCACCGGAAATGGTGGTGTTTGATTCGATTCTCGAGCCGGTCACGCGCAACGTAAATGTAGAGGAGACCAGTCATGGCTGATGAACTGCTTCCTTACTATGAAAAAGAGCTTGCCTACATCCGTCAAATGGGTGCAGAATTTGGCAGTGAGCATCCGAAAATTGCCGGGCGATTAGGCATTAATGCGGAGACCATTGAAGATCCGCACGTATCCCGTTTAATTGAAGGCTTTGCTTATTTAAATGCCCGCATACAACATAAGCTTGATGATGACTTTCCTGAATTAAGCGATGCTTTACTGGAAGTGTTGTTTCCCCATTACCAACGTCCCATTCCTTCTTTCAGTATTATTCAGTTTCTACCGGATGAAGAAAAACTAGAAGCAACATACAGCTTGCCGAAAAATACCCTGCTGGAAACGGAACAGTTTGGCGGTGAAACCTGTCGTTTCTCTGCTATCTATGAGACGCAGCTTTACCCCTTTAAATTAATTGAGGCAAATTTAATTGGCCGACCCTTTACTACGCCGGGTTCAGATAACTTAAAAGGCTCAGGCGGGGTTTTAAAGCTTTCCCTAAAAACGTTTAATGAAGACATAACATTTACTGAAAACAAACCGAATAAGATTCGCTTTTATCTTAAGGGTCAGCCTCAGCATATCAATCCGTTATATGAATTATTATTGAATAACTGCCAGGCTGTGGTAATGGCGACATCTGAATCAGATGCTCATCCGGTACGTCTGCCCGCAAATATAATTAAACCGGTTGGCTTCGATATTAATGATGGTTTATTACCCTACCCTGATTCTTCTTTTATGGGTTATCGGTTGTTAACAGAATATTTTGCCTTTCCAGAAAAATTCATGTTTATTGAGCTTGATGGTTTTGCCGATAAAATAAGTGATGAGACACTCGATACACTGGAGTTTTATATTTATCTGGGGGAATCAGATGTTGAATTAGAACACAATGTTTCAGTTGATACTTTTCAGATGGGCTGCTCCCCTGCGGTTAATTTATTTGCACACAGAACAGACCCGATAAAGCTGGATCACACGGCAACCGAATACCAGATTATTCCCGATGCAAGACGTCCAGTCGGTTATGAAATATATTCAGTTGATAAAGTAACGGCATCAACGTCCGCCGGTGATAAAGAAACCTACTTACCCATTTATGGAACTAACCACGAAAGTCATGACAAGGAAAATCATGCGTACTGGTTTGCGCAACGCCGTAATGCAAAAATGGGAACTTATTTAAGGGATGATGGTTCCGATGTTTTTTTAAGTCTGGTTGATTTATATTTCAATCCAAATAATCCCGATGATCGGACACTTAGTATACAGTCTACCTGCAGTAATCGTGACCAACCGGCAAAATTACCTTTTTCAGCCGATCAGCCGAAATTACAATGTGTTGATAGTGCACCACCCTGCGAAAAAATTCGCTGTGTTACACAACCAACAGCAACGGTACGCCCATCGATGCGAAACAATGCACGCTGGCGTTTAATTTCACACTTAAATTTAAATCATCTTTCCATTACTGGCAGAGATGATGCGACTAATGCGTTAAAAGAAATTTTAAGATTATATGATTTTAAGGAATCATCGGTGAATCGTGCATTGATTGAGTCTATTGCGAGTGTCAATACCCGGGCAATCAGTGCCCCGCTTACCATCGATGGCCGTGCGACGATATGCAGAGGCATTGAAATTGAAATAGAACTGAATGATTCTCAACTCAGTGGTAGCAGTAGTTATTTGTTTGCAACTGTTCTAGAACATTTTTTTGCATTGTATTGTTCCCTAAATTCATTTACCCGCGTATTAGTTAAATTAAAAAGTAAAGAAGGTTACCTTAAAAAATGTCCACCAAGGGCTGGCGAAAAAATACTTCTATAACCCGTAAAGTTACAGAAGAACCCTATGATTTTCAATTTCTACAGGCGGTGCGTTTGTTGGAAAGATCGGCGGTGTTTGAAAAAGAAAGTTCGCAATCAAATATTGCCAGTAATCCCATTGCAAAATTCACTCCCCCGGGTAGTGAGTCTGTTCGATTTAAAGTTAATCAGTCTTTAGCTTTTCCATCATCTGAAGTTACTGAAATTGAGCGCGTCGATAAACGCTCCGGTTCTGCGCAGTGGCAAATGATAGTTAACCTGATGGGCCTGACCGGTGCTGTTGGTGTGTTGCCATATCATTACACCGAGTTAATTTTAAAACGCCAGAAACAGAAAGATGAAACTATGGAACAGTTCTTTGATTTATTTAATCATCGAACCCTGTCCCTGTTTTTTCAGGCATCCGTTAAATATAATTTGCCACTTCATTATGAACGAAACCGTTTGCATAATGCATTAAAAAATCAGCATGAGCCACAAACCAGAGCCCTGCTATCCTTAATTGGTCTCGGAACTGAGGGTTTATCTAACCGGTTATTTACTAAAGATGAATCACTGGTTTTTTATAGTGGTTTGTTAACACAAAAAGTTAGAACATCAACCGGCCTGAAGCAAATATTACGTTCTCACTTTGAGATACCTGTGGAAATCAATCAGTTTGTTGGACAGTGGCAGGACTTAATTGATGATGTACGCAGTAAACTTCCAGACCTTAATAACCCGACCGGCAGAAATGTATGTCTGGGTCGCTCGGCAATGCTGGGTAAAAAAGCCTGGTTTGCCCAGGGCAAAATTCATATTATTCTTGGTCCGTTGAATAAAAAACAACTGGCAACTTTTGCGCCTGGCACCAATTCACTTAAAGCATTAAATGAGCTGGTTAGAATGTATGTGGGTATGGAGAATGAATATGAGTTTATTATTCGGGTTAAAAAAAGTGATATTCCTGAAAAAATCCAGTTAGGAAAAAAACAGCCAGCAATTGTCGGCTGGAATACCTGGCTTTCTAATAAACCGGCTGAATTTGAAAACAGAAAAAAGACGCTGGATATATCCGTATCCGCTGGCAGGTTGGGATAATAATACTCTTAAGAAAAACATAGGGAAGTTTTTTACAAAAACAGGTTGAAGGATTTACTAAAAAATCCAATGTTAATAATAAGTTTTTTTTGAATCAACTGAAGATGACATCTCTGTCATCGCGAGAGAAAACCGTTAAAAGACGGGGCGCGAAATAAGCATTAAATTTTAGATAAAAATAATATATAGTTATAACTAAAGAACAAAGGAAATAAACATGATAACAATAGACTTAAAATCATTAGTTGGAAAACTCAATGATTCATGCCGTACCGCCCTCGAAGGTGCCGCCGGTATTTGTATGGCACGCACCCACTATAATATTGAAATTGAACACTGGTTATTAAAGTTACTGGAACTACCCGATAGCGATATTGCCGCTCTGCTGGAAAAGTTTGAAATTAATCCGGGTAAACTGCTTGATGATATTAATAAAGAGCTGGATAAAATAAAATCAGGCAATACACGTGCCCCGGCACTTTCACCTACCGTTGTTGATTTAGCAAAAAATGCCTGGATGCTGGCATCAGTCGAATACGCTCATCCGCAGGCCACATCGGCACATGTTTTAGCGGCATTAATGCTGGATGAAAGTTTACGTCGCTCAACCCAGATAACATCGGGTGAGTTAAGCAAAATTGCACCGGAATCATTGCGTGCGGTTTTACCGAGCATTGTGGGCAGCACAACTGAATCGGTTTCTGCAGGTGTTGGTGATACATCATCTTCTGATGGCGCTGCACCCACTGGCCCAACCAGTACTCCATCGCTAGACAAGTTCACCATTAATTTAACCGCCGACGCAAAAAACGGCAAGATAGATGCGGTACTGGGTCGTGATGAAGAAGTGCGTCAGATTATCGATATTTTAACGCGTCGCAGACAAAACAACCCGATACTAACTGGTGAAGCCGGTGTAGGTAAAACCGCCGTTGTTGAAGGTTTTGCATTGCGTATAGCTTCCGGCGATGTACCGGATATTTTAAAAGGTGTTTCAGTACGCAGTTTAGATTTAGGTTTATTACAGGCGGGTGCCAGTGTAAAAGGTGAATTTGAAAACCGTCTGAAATCTGTTATCGCTGAAGTTAAAGCCTCTCCGGAACCGATCATTATGTTTATTGACGAAGCACATACCTTAATCGGTGCGGGCGGGAAAGAAGGACAGGGAGATGCGGCTAACTTATTAAAGCCCGCATTAGCGCGAGGTGAGTTACGCACTATTGCTGCAACCACCTGGGCAGAATATAAAAAATATTTTGAACGCGATCCTGCCCTAACCCGTCGTTTTCAGGTCGTTAAAATTGAAGAACCAGATGAAACCAAAGCCATAAATATGATGCGTGCAATTTCAGTTATGCTCGCCAATCATCACGGTGTGCGTATTATGGATGAAGCGATTATTGATTCGGTAAAATTATCCAGCCGCTATATTACTGCGCGCCAACTTCCGGATAAATCAGTAAGTTTATTAGACACAGCCTGCGCCAGAGTTTCATTAAGTCAAAGTACAACTCCAGCGGCAATTGAAGACACCCGTCGACAGATTACGCAACATGAAACAAACATTACCTCGCTAGAACGTGAAAATGCCACCCTTGGAAATTGTGATGAGCGCATTGCGGAAATTAATGCAGAGCGAGAAGAGTTAGAAAGTGAGCTGGAAATTCAAACAGCGCAGTGGGAAAAAGAAAAAGCGATCGTTAAAGATATACACGAATTGCAGGGTAAAATTGAAGGTGATTTTCATGCCCAGGCATTATCTGAAGATGCATTAAAAGAAGATGGTGCACCGCAAAAACTCGACGATGCTGAACGTGAGAGCATAAAAGAAAACCTGCATCAAAAGATGAATGAATTAACCGAACTGCAGGGTGAACACCCACTGATACAGGTGAATGTGGATAGCCAGGCCATCGCTGAAGTGGTGGCAAACTGGACCGGCATTCCAGTGGGTAAAATGGTATCGGACGAAATTAATAATGTTCTCGATCTTCAAAATGTTCTGGGCCAACGTGTCATCGGCCAGAAGCATGGTCTTGAGGCCATTGCCCAGGCCATTAGGACATCACGCGCTGGGTTAACTGATCCGCGTAAACCCATTGGTGTGTTCTTTTTAGTGGGTTCAAGTGGTGTCGGTAAAACCGAAACTGCCCTCGCCCTGGCTGACATGCTTTACGGTGGTGAACAAAACATTACCACTATTAATATGTCAGAATTTAAAGAAGAACACAAAGTCTCTATGTTGTTAGGCTCACCTCCGGGCTATGTGGGATATGGCGAAGGCGGTGTGTTAACTGAAGCGGTGCGCAGAAAACCCTACAGCGTTATTTTGCTTGATGAAATGGAAAAAGCGCATCCGGGTGTGCAGGATATTTTCTATAACCTGCTGGATAAAGGCACCATAAAAGATGGCGAAGGCCGGGACATAGATTTCCGCAATACCGTCATCATTATGACTTCTAACGCCGGCGAAGAACATATTCGTGCCATGTGTGCCGCAGGTGAAGAGCTGCCGGAACCAGATGTATTATTAGATAATTTCCGCCCGCAACTGTTACAGTATTTCAAACCCGCATTCCTGGGCAGAACCACGGTTATTCCTTACTATCCGTTAAGCGATGAAGATTTACTAAAAATCTGCAAAATCAATATGAATCGCATCGATAAGCGGGTAAATGAGCACTATGGTGCTGAGTTTAGCTATGATGAGGATCTGATGTTGCATATCGTTGCGCGCAGCCAGGAAGTGGATACGGGGGCACGAAATATTGAAAACATCCTCACCCGCACCATGTTGCCGGAAATGGCATCTGAATGTTTATCCAGAATGGCTGCGAATGAACCGATTACAAAGATTCATGTGACGGTTAATGATGAGGGTGCATTTGGGTATGAGATAAGCTAATAAAACAATAAGTTATATGACTTATATAATGTGTTATGTCACTATATCGCAGCCTCTTAAAGTTTGCGATATTGTGTACATATCCTGCTCCAAGAGGCTTAAGAAAAGCACCAAGCTGTGATAAGATTAGCCACTTATAGGTATACCGTTTTATTTCAAGGAAAGTAATGTTTGATTCATATCTAGAAGATGTATTTGGTAAGCGCTATGTATTGAAACAGCCATTTGATATCGCCTCTCAGGGTTCTTTAACCTCTCTCAAGTTTACTAGTGAAGGTCAGGCGTTTCAGTTTATTTGCCGGTTACGTACCAGCCAGAATTACTGGCAAAGAACCATTAGCAATATTCCCAGTATTTCAGCGAAACAAACAAATACAAAATCTAATTATTCAGAGCGGCAAATAAGTCAGTTACTCTACAGAAAGCAACTATTTGTCTATGAGCTCGCCAATTTCAGTAAAGATAGTGCTGACTCATATAAAAGAAGTGTTGAAACCGGCAATGGAGATAAATATACCTTTAGCCATGCTTCTACATTACTGGTCGCCGCGCCTCTGGATCTTGTCGATTTAAATACAAAAGCGGATGCCGAGAAATTACTGCAGGATATAAGCCCTAATGATGAGCAGCTTGAGCAAATAGCCAGTGAGCTTAATATACAAAAATCTGCATCTGCCAGTAGTGCCGTTACAAAGGGGCTAATAGTTGAGGCAATAGTGGCTAATGAAGTTGTCGTTTCAGTACAGAAAAAACTCGCTAGCCCGCCTATGCCAACTGAAGAGTCGACGGCGGCGGCTGTCGATAAACCTGTTTCATTGTCACCTGAAGCTACAGTTACGATAACAGCAGCCGCAGCTGTTGATCCAATGAGTAATATCAATCAGAAGTCTCAGGCTGATACGCTTAAAAATGCATCAGAAGATGGTAAGCCATTTTGTGAAGAATGTGAGAAAGCTAAAGCTGAACAGGCTTCTTAAAATAGATTTATTATGACTCAGAAAATTCATATTAGTGCACAGGAAACGGTGCAAATAATTCAACAACTCTGGCAAAATGATGATGCTCAAGGTGAACCTGTTGTCTACGCTATCCTCGATGGAGCACGTAACAATAAAATACAACCTATGCTAGGTAAGAGTGGTCAACGCTATTCATGTCTCTATGAGGGATCATTGAACTATGAGCTTACCCTCGCCGCCCCTTATATTATTCGTTTGGAAAAAGAGTCAGACTTTACACATGAACTTATTCAGCAATGCTGGGGCAATAGTTGGGGTATATTTGCAATAGCTTATGCCCCTGCCACACTAATTTCTGTGAGACGTAATTGCCGTAAAATAGCTTATGTGCTTAACCAGAACAATAAAAAATATGTTTTTCGCTATTACGACCCAAGAGTTTTCAGAATCTACTTACCTACCTGTGATGCATTAGAAGCGGCTAAAGTATTTGGTCCTGTTACAGAGTTTGTAATTGAAGGTGATGCACCTAATAAACTGCACCGCTTTATTCGAACCGCTCAAGGTACAATAGATATTAATCAGGACGACTTTAATATGGAGAGTATTGAGAATATTAAAGTTAGACATAAAATTTCCAATAAAATACCACAATTTAATATACTTAAAATTCGTGATCTGCAAATCGCTGCATTAACTAATAATTCACTAGAAAAAGATTATCAGGAAATAAAAAATCAATTTATTAGTGATTTTGTCGAAGACCAGACTGAGCCAATGGTAGTAAATGAAAAAAACATAACACTTGATTTGTTTTTACGCGCATGCTTCAGGGAAGCACTAAATTATAAAATTGAAGATCATTATAGCATTTATAGTTTTTTTCAAATGAATTACCAATTTGGTTGGGAATTTTGGAGCCAGGAAAACATGGGGTGGGCAAAAAAACTATTAGACTCTTCTCGCTCAGGAGATATTAAAATTGAAAAAATAGAGCGTCAACTTACAGCTGATTTGATGGAACGACTTTAGGGTAAAATATGAATCAAGTTAATCAAGAAATTCATAGTTTGGAAACTATAAAAGAATACAAGCAAGAAAACTACGACAACGTTAAAAAAATTTCCACTGGTTATAATAAGCAAGATAAAGCATTTAAAACAAACCATAAGAAAACTAAGGCTGAAATCAGTCAATCAAAAAAAAGATGTAAATCTCTTGCGGAAGAATATTTTAAAATGATGAGCATGTCAGGTGGGTACTCATCACCAATAGCGCTTGATTTAGAAGAAGGAAACACTAAAGTTTTGCAACAACACCTTATTGATATAGAAGATGATATTGCATTATTAAAAGAAAAACGTATTGAGGCGAATGAAACACTAGCAAAAATTAATGATGAACTTGAACAAATTGATATAAAAATTGCACATTTAAAAAAACAGAAAAAGAACAAAAAATACGGAAAAAACAAATCAGCAGGAACAACGACTGTAGATTGCCCTAAAATATGTACAATTGGTAATATAAAAATAAAATGTGGAGATGCAAACAGAAGCTTTACACTTGATGTTCCCCCATATCATCAAGGAAATGATGTCCCATCTTTGCACGTATTATCCGGTAGTGACAAAACAGTTTACGATATTATTGATGTCGACTTTAGTGGGAGTTGCGATCACGGTAAATTAACGAGTAGCGATAATAAAGACAATGAAAAACATAAATTATTTAATCGAAATAGTGATAACAGTAAATATTGCCCTAAAGTTAAAATTATAAATGGTGACTCGGGCACTGATATACATCAGCCTAGTCAGGTGAAATTTGCGGCAGCACTCCCAAAAAACTCGTACTTTGATTCAAAAGAATTGAAGATTTTTAAAGATCTTATTTTCGATGAGAAAACTGACACACAGGATTACGATTTACAATTTAATAGTTGTACTGGGGCACACCCTTATAAAGCACGAATTATTGCGTATCCTAAATGGTCATGGAAATTTGATATGGAGTTTGGTTATAAGCAGTCGACCAAAATTCAAGATAGCGCCTACAGTCAGGAAGACAGTTTACTCAATAAATTCAAATATGTATTTACCAGCAAACCCGAGTCATATGATGATCTTGAATCTAATGGTGGTTGGGAAGCGGTTATAAAAGCAAACTACACTTATGATTCGTTTTCAAATGAATACAGTAAAACATTATCTTTAAAAGGACTGGCTAAGGAGCTACAAGCAGACTGGGGTTTCTTAACCACACTTGAAAAGTTTTACGGCCCTATAAATGGCTTTTTTGAGCTTGCAGATTATAAAGCTAAAGATTCAGGTGATGGTAAAGTCGCGGACAGTGATTCCATAGCAACAATCACCGTGGATTGGACAAAAATAGTAATGTCAGGTGGTGCTGCAAGTGAAGAACTGACTGGCAAAGCTGAAGTTGGTGTCAAGGGTACTTTTTCTATCGGTTTCGAGCCACTATTTGGCTTAACAGGCACACTTAATGTAATGCAATTGATGTTAACGACTCTTGGGGGTGGGTTTGGTGTCTACTTAAATAAAGTTTCCAACATGTCGTTAGGCTCAAAAGACAAACAAGGCAAGCTAGATACAGATAAAACACACGTTAAAACCAATCTCAAACTAAATTTGACCGCTAATGCCTCTATTGGTGGGAGTCTTGCTTTCGAATCAACCGATGAAACACTTTGGAAAGCAGCTAAGGGAAATGCTAAAGTATCCTCAGGTAAAGACGGTGCAAGCCAGGTCACAGGTTTCATAGGGCTTATGGTAGAAGGCGATGCATCTATCAGCGGGCTTATATGGGATGTGAGGTTTGCCAGTGGAGCTATGTTTAAGACTGCGTCAGAAGATGGCTCTAAACCCTCAGGTGTTGAAGCGAGCTTAAAACCCATTATCATTAATAGTAAATATTCCGCTGCCGGGTATTTAATGTTTACGGGTTTATCTGTAATTTATGCAGTCTATGCCAAAGTTGAGGGTGCAGGGTTGGCAAATAAATCAAGTGGCGATGAAAATGAAAACATGTTTGATGACGATGAAACTGAAACGAAAGATGCTTTCGAACAGAAAAACGTAACGAAACATATTTTATTTAAAAAACGGAAAATAGGAAGTTTAGGTGATGATACAATATCCCTTGGCGCATAATCTTTGTTTAACCAGCACGTGGTTAATATTCATTTTTCAAATATTTTTTATAAAGGCAATGGCAATGCAAATAGAACAACCCGAATACTATCTTAAACTCGATATGCACAGTTTTCCGCGGATAGTGGTTATTAACGGGGTGATAATTGAAAAAGACCTGAGTGGTCGTGGTTCCAGTTCATCACAGTTTCCGATTAACCACTGGATAAAAAAGGGTGAGAACACGCTTGAGCTTCATAATGGCCCTGACAGTTTTATAAAAAAACGCACAAATGAACATTCTCGATGCGCTGTATCCGTTTGGGTTAAAGGCAAAGTTGAAGGCAAAACCGTTAAGCATAAAGTTGCTGATTTAACATATACGCCCAATTATGACATGCCCTTGAATGAACGATATAAAAACTCCATGCCTGCGGGTAATTACTTTTACAATGCAGATGCACCAAAATCAACTCATGAGAAAGGCGATTTTATAATTAGTGAAATTAAAGCAGATTCGGATAAATTCGATCTGAAGTCTAACAGAATTTATCGCACATTTACTGCTGATGTACCCTTCCCTGAATGGGCATTCTTCAGCGCAGAACAAATATTTGAATATCCCATGACCAGTGAAAAATTTGCTGAAATGAATGAAAAAACATGGCCTATGATCGTAGAGCTTTGGGATTTAGTTGAAACGAAAAATATGGATAAGATCCTCCCCCTATTCGAAGCACGTAGTAAAGAGCTTGATATCGCCTTTTATAGGGAGGCAGGTTATTCTATAGATTCATTCGAGCATGATTTAAAAAATGTATTTAATAATGGCTATCCACTTGATAGATTGGAAAGTTCTAAAATGCAGCTTGTCGTATCATATAATGAGAAGCTAGTGACTAAAGTTAATGCTGGCGACGGCAATGGAACTCTTTTGTTTTATGATAAAGCAGATAACACCTATACATTCTTTAATGTAGTATGGATGAAAAAAGACGGAAAATGGATTATCATTCGTTAGTTAATTCGCATTATCAAACACAAGTTCCAACCGCTTTTCATTGAATGGATGCCTCACTATAAATTCAGTGGTTAGCGGTATTTACAATTGCCTATAAGTCATATACCTGATACGAATGAATATCAATCAAATAGTTATATCCATAATTACACTTGTTATTCTTAACTGGCTCTGGGATCAACGAATAAAAAGAAAAAAATTAGCATTAGAGGACTTTGAAAAGCCGGATGTCGAAATCATAGAAAGAAGAAAAAAATTACTTTTTTCCAGTAGAGTTATTTTGACCCCAATTCTCGCTTTCCCATTAATTATGGGGTTATTATTTACAAATAAATGGTTTGAAACCTACAATATGGCCAGTGAGTCCTCAAGCTGGGATGAAGTTAATGGTGTGGTGATAGATAAAAAAGTCCATACAATCATCCCTGGTGGATCTAAAAACACGTCAACAAAAAGTTATGAATATTTACCACTTATTGAATATGAGTACCACATAAATGGGAAAACATTTACATCAAAACGCATAAATTATCATCAGAATCTAGCCTATACAGAAACAGATGATGTCCAATTGTATTTAGATGAATTTCCAAATATAGGTGAAAAAATTACGGTTTATACTACTACAGTAGAAATACCTATAAGCAATGAAATTCCAGATTCAGTTATAACATCTGGAAAAAACTCTAAAGCACATCAACTGTCTGTTTTAGTCCCTGGTATTGAAGGGATGAATTATTTATCCCTTGTTTTAACGAATATTTTTACCCTCTTAGGATTGGTCGGCTTTAAGAAATTATACTTATAATTTATAACTAATAATGTTATTTGTATCTTCTTTTAAGGTCTATTTTGTCATCTTGGATATTATTAAAGTATAAGGCGTTAATTAGACTACTACACCTATTTATTCAAACACATGTACACGTCAATTCAATATTTTTTGAGAATTATTATAGCTTAAATCAACCAAGCAGAAGAAACAGGATTAAAAGTAGTGAAAATAAAACTCATTATTAATGGGTATTAGTAGAGCCAGGAAAATATCCCGAAGATAAAGAGATCCCACCCACTACATGAATATGCAAAATTATAAAAAATTAACTCTCATATCAATTATTATATCAACTATTTTAATTAACATTGTTAAGGCAGATGAATCAATGCTAAAGAATAAACCCTATTTTACTTTAAGGATCGATACTAAAGGTGCTCGCTACGAAGCGAAGTTAAATGGAATTGAAGTTTTAAGGGATGTACGCAATGGCAATATGTTAAATACTGAAGTTCCGGTAAATCAATATATGAAATCGGGTGAAAATATAATTTCTTTGAATTTATTTCCTAAACGTGATGATGGTTTTAATTCAGCTAATATTTCACTCAGCCTTTATGTAAATAAAGACGAAGCCCCTGAATCAGAAAAAAAATTACTATCTAATATAGTATTCACGGGTGCTGAGAATATTAAAGGTACCGGCATTGAATCCAGTATGCCGGCTATGAGATTAGACTCAACTGATAAAATGAAAAAATCTGATAATGGGGATGTCATTGTACATTCCGCATCAATAGCCCCTGCTAAAATAATGTCGGCTGCAGTTACAGTATCTCAAAAAATCGAGTTAGAAACACCTTTTCCTCGATGGGGATACTTAGACGGTGATGTTTTAGATTTTCCAGAAAATTATAATGATTACTTAAGTAATAAAGATTTATATAAAAAGAATATAATCAACCCCCTATTTCAGGAATATCAAAATATATATAACCTATTGGCTTCAAACGACATTGATGCAGTGATGGATTTGTTTAAAGAGCGCAACCATGAATATGATATTGCTTACTATTACCCTGAAGGCACATATGATAAAAAGTTAAGAGACTCATTGGCCGGAGATTTAAAATTTTTAAAGCTTTTAATTCGAGATTCAGAAAAAGCGGCACCTATGATGTCCGACAATAAAAGGTTATTTAAATTGGGCAATGTGGGTATGATTTATTTTACAAATGATGAAAAGTCTACTTTTAACAATTACGATATAATATTTTACAAAAAGGACGGGAAATGGATTGTATCGAGATAATATTTCAAGTATAAAATTTATCGTACAAATGTTTCTAATTTTAGGCTATTTACCACTATCTCAGATATACCACTAAACAGAAAATATTGAAGAGCCAACTAATGAACCAATACCAACTCTTAGCGTTTGCTCTTATTGCTTTGACTATTTACCTTTTAATTAATACAAGATTTCAACTACAGAGATACATTAATGTAACGCCTGAACAAGCGGTTCAAACATTAATGGAATCCAAAAAAGTTAAACAAAAAAATAAAGAAGCAAAAGCAAGAGGTATTCTTAGCTCAAAAGCATTTTATATAGCATCAACTGTAATTGGTGTAGTTGCATCTTTATTATTATTGATTTCTATATTTATTCTTAATATGTGGTTTGTGCAATATAATTTAGCTGAAAAATCAGTTAACTGGTTACCACTTGAAGGAGTTGTCACTGAAAAAGGTCGTCAAGGTGGTACCAGTCGTAGCAATAGATCATCGAGCAGTATGTATTATGCTGATAATGTTTACTACACTTTCCAATATAAAGGAAAAACTTTGAAAGGACAGCGTTTGAGTTACGGTAACGCCTGGGCGAGTAGCAATGCGTCTAATGAAGGCGATCTATTAAAGTCAGTGTCAAAAGTTGGTAAAAAAACCATCATTTACTATAACGAAGAAACTGGGGACAGCGTAATGTTCCCAGGGCGTCAACATACGAATTATACAACTTTAATAATAACGACTCCTCTTTATATTGTTGGTGTTATAATTTCATTTTTTGCTTTCTATGCATTTTTAATTGGTTTTGCTATAAAACAGTGAAACAGAAATATTTAATATCAATAATACCTGATAAATAGCATATATCTGTATATAACAAGAAAATTAATTTCCTGTGCTTGCAGGTACACGTGGTGTTGACGGCTTATCTTTACTGTTCGGGCTGTAGCAGAAGCTTTTTAAGGATAAAATGAAGTCTGTGTAGTGATTATGCCACCTAATGATATGCCACTCATATACGGGTGTGGCTACTTGGTGCGGTTAAAAACCGAACAATTTAATGGGCCCTGTTCAGGGTTTAAAAGTTAGCAGCTTTTTAGCTGATTTAGCTTCACAAATCAGCGTATTCAATTTGCCTGAAATACGCTCAAATGGTATATTTCGTCTCTGGCTCAACTTTGATGACTTTATAAGTTTTTGATTGTTATAACAATCTTGTTTTTTCTGTGGCAATGGATTTTAAGAAATGTTCAACCGATTCACCTGTATTATAAATGCCTGTTTTATTTTTATTAGCCTGATTTTTTGCTCTTCCGTTATTGCTAACCAAAACCCTGCGAATCCGAATCCACTTATTAAGAAAATACATAAATTAGAGAAAGACTATAGAAAGCTTTCATCTGTCTTTTATCAAAACTATTCCACAAAAGATCTGCAGCCAATCACTGATATTGCTCAGTTACTCATCAGGGTAAATAAGCTAAAAGATTCGAGCCAGTCAGTTAAAGCAATTCAGCTTATTTACGTTAATCGAAAAACTGTTGAGGATAACTTAGACACAAAAGCGCTATTTAAGATCATAGAACTGTTACTAGACAAAAATGAATGGAATTTAGCAAATACTTTATATCAACAACTAAAAAGTGAGGGTGATAAATCACTACTTGCACCGGTACAGTTTATATTTGCAAAATACCATGCAAAACGAGACGAATGGAAACAGGTCGTAAAATTACTTGACGGTGTTTTTACAGATTTATCTGAAGAAAATGTGGCGTATGCTTACCTGCTACATGGCTCAGCATTACAACACATTAAAAAGCATCGTCAGGCAGTTAATAGTTATAGTAAAGTTCCTGCAACATCAATATATTACAGCTACGCACAACTTAATACTGCAATTGCGAATATTCGTCAGGGCTGGTGGACTGATGCGCAGACTAAAATCAAACATTTATTAAAAGTATCAAATAAAACCAATAAAGATGAATTGACCAATCGACTTTATCTTATCCTGGGTTATGCTCTATTGCAGAGGGAATATTACAGAGATGCACGGGATGCTTTCAGGCATATTGGTTTAGACAGTCGTTATACCAATCGAGCATTACTCGGTATAGGCTTAACCGCAACCAGTCAGGGAGATTATATTGGCGGTTTAAATGCCTTAACTATTTTAAAAGATAAAAAAACATTTGATTTATCTGTTGATGAATCTTACCTGCTCGTACCCTATGTATATGAAAAATTACAGCAAGAAATGACTGTCTCTACAAGTTATACAGATGCGATGAACTACTTCACCAAGCGGATGCATAAGTTAGATAAAATATCAGCGCAACATATTGACTTTAAGTATTTAGATTATGATCAAAAAACGATGAGTTTAAACATTCAGAATAACAGCTTTAATTATGGTAATAGATATCCAGAATCATTCCTAAATAATTTTAGTCAGCTTTATGAATTTAAAAAAATATCAAAAAGTTCGAAATTCAAAAAAAGAATATCGAAACTACTGTCTAAATACGATGCAACTTATCAGGATGTGATTAGTGATTTGGCTGATCAAAGACAGGGCTATTTAAAGAGCTATTTAAACCAGTCACGATATGGGCTTGCGCGTTTATACGATAGCAGCAATGAGAAAAGTAATTAAATATGAGCAATAATTTTAAATCGTCTATTATCCTGTTTGCAATGCTACTGCTTGTGGCCTGTAAATCCAGCGATAAACCAAACAGTTTGGCTGATATAGATGTATCGACGACTAAGGAATCCAGGAGTAATGTTTTTATAAAGCCTAAAACTGATGAAGAGATACGGGAGGCTTACACTAATTATCTCAATAATGCAGGAGAAGATGACAGTGCAAGATTAGATGCCTTAAGTCGTTTGGCGGAACTAGAATTCAGCTATAGTGATAAATTACTTCAACAACAAGAGAAACTTTCGCAAAAAGAAAAAGATAATTTTGATGATAAAATTTATAATGCGCGCTTAGACAAGACAATATCTTTACTTAGTACATCTTTAAAGGATTTTTCAAAATCTAAAAATAATGATGCCATACTTTATCAACTTGCCAAAGCATATGACCAGCGTGGTAAGCATCAGAAATCAATAGATGCTTTAAGTCAACTTGCTGAAAAATATCCGAAGAGCCCTTTTTATGCCGAGGCGCAGTTTAGAATTGCGGAAGATGCTTTTTCATACAAGGATTATAGTACGGCTGAATTTTCATATACTGAAGTTATAACGGCAAAAGATAACGATGTCTTTTATGAGAAATCATTATTTAAACGCGGCTGGGCGCGGTTTAAGCAACGTTATTACACTGATGCGGTTGATGATTTTCTGGAAGCTGTTTTAAAGCACGAATTTGATGAATTTGAGAAGCTGGACAAGAGTGAACGTGAGCAATTTAATGAATATTTCAGAGCTGTCGGTTTAGCATTCTCGTATCTGGGTGGTTCGGAACCACTTTATGAATATTTCAAAGAACAACCTGATTTCATCTATATTTATCATACCTACTCTATGGTTGCTGATATTTATTTAAAACAGGAAAGATATTCTGATGCTGTCGAAACACATCAGCAATTTATTAAATATTATCCAAATTCTGATAATATTCCCTACTCTCATTTAAAAATAATTGATATCTGGAAAAACAGTGGCTTTACGAATAAGGTATACGGTGCCATTGAAGGTTTCTATCTTCAGTATAATCCATCAAGTAACTACTGGAAAAATCAGAATGAGAATTCAAGTATTAACCGAGCAATCAGACGTTCTTTAAAAGAGTATGTGGTTTTAATGACGGGCTATTACCATAATAAATTCCAGAAAACATCTAAGAATAAAGACTATGAATTAACGGATCGTTGGTATAAGCGCTACCTTAAACACTACAGTGCCTATGCGCAGCAAGATAATATTTATTTCCTGTATGCTGAGTTATTGACGCAAAAGCGTATATATAAAGATGCCTTCAAGTATTATGAGCTGGCCGCCTATGATAATGGATTAATTGTTCATAAAAAATCGGCTTATGCATCTATATTGATAAGTGATAGATTATTAACGAAAGATCCTAAAAATAAAAATTATCTTAAAAAGCAGATTTCCTATGCTTTGAAGTATGCACAAAAATACCCTGCTGACAAAAAAACATATAAAATAATTTTACATGCTGCTGAGTTGGCATTTAATTCTGCAGATTATAAATCAACTATTGAATTAGCTGATATTCTTGTGGTTAATAATCAGAATAAAAATAATGCATATATTAATAGTCTTAAAGCTGAATCGTATTTTAATCTCGGTGAATATGCAGAATCAGAAAATTTATATGCTAAATTAATTCAATCTAATAAATCAAGTCAGAAACAGAAGGTAAAATACATTGATAAACTTGCACTCTCCATTTATAAACAGGGTGAGCAAGCACAGAAAAGTAAGGATTACCCACAGGCAATTAATCATTTCTCAAGAATATCTGTCGTTGCTGTAGCCTCTAAGATTTCTGCTACCGGCTTGTATGATGCGATAGCGCTTAATATGCAACACAAGCAATGGAGCAGTGCTATAAACGATATTAAGCGCTTCAAAAAATTATATCCACGTAACAAATTACAAGGTGATGTATCCAAAAAATTATCAGTGGCTTATTTGAAATCAAATCAGGGAATAAAGGCAGCCGCAGAGTTTGAGAAAATTTCATCTATGGGTGGAGATGTTGCACTCAAATCAGCCGCATTATGGCAGGCAGCAGTGCTCTACGAAGAAAAAAATAAATATGATGATGCTATTCGATCATATAAAGAATACGTTAAACAGTTTAAAAAGCCCTACCCTCAATTAATCGAGTCTATGAATAAATTAGTCGATTTATACACTAAAAAAAGCAGCATTAACAAAGCGAATACCTGGCGTAAAAATATAATCAAAGAAGATAAACGAGCATTAAATAATGTTAAAACTGATCGTACCAAGTATGTTGCTTCTTATGCTAATTTAGGTCTTGCTCGTAGTGAAATGAAGCGCTTTAATAAGATTCGATTGTCACTCCCTTTAAAAAATAGTCTGCGCAAGAAAAAGTCAGCGATGCAAAGTTCAGTTAGGTTTTTCGGGGATGCTTCAAAATATAAAATATATGAAGCTGTAACTGAGGCAACCTACTCTATTGCGTTGATATATAAAAAATTCAGTATATCGTTATTAGAATCTGATAGGCCTAAAAAGTTGAATGCAGAAGAGCTTGACCAATATGAAATCTTACTTGAGGATCAGGCTTTTCCATTTGAAGACAAATCTATTGAATTTTTTGAAATTAACTTGTCTCGAGTAAAAGATGGCCAATATAATAAATGGATAAAATCAAGTTATATGGAATTAGTGGGACTATTCCCTACCCGCTATAAACGATCTCCAAAAGTTGACCCATATATCAATGTGCTCCATTAAATTTTAGTGAATTAATAATGAATATTATAAATAATCAAAAACTGTTATTGAGACTAATAGAGTTAGTTTTTATATCTTTACTCGTTTCATGTGCTGGTGAAAATACCAAACAAACTGTGACTGGAGATAATTCTGATGCTAAAGGCTCACCAAATAAATCAGTTACAAAATTTAATCGAGAAAAATACCGGAATGGTATAACCGCATTGAATAATAATGAGCTTTCTAAAGCGCAACGAATATTTATCGAATTCATACGTAGTAAACCGGAACTTGCCGGTGGTTATTCTAACCTTGCGCTCGTTTATTTTAAGATGACCGATTATGAAAAATCATTAAAGCAAGTTAATAAAGCGTTACAACTAAACCCGAAGCAGGCGCAGGCATTGAATCTGCGGGCACAAATTTATGTCATTAATGGTGAAATTCATAAAGCTAAAGATGACTATCTGCACGCTATTAGTGTTAAACCAAAATATGTAAATGCCCAGTATAATATTGCATTGTTGTATGATATATACTTACAGGAAATAGAGCTGGCGATAAAACATTATAAGGTTTATATGTCGTTACTAACGAAACCAGATGAAGCTACGATTGAGTGGGTGAGGCATCTTGAAGGAACATTGAAAGATGTATAAAATTTTATTTCTATTTTTTATAATTTCAGTTTCATCAATATCTTTGGCAGAAGATAAAATTGAGTTACGTACAACAACCATTAAAGGTAATAAAGAGCTTCCAAAAATACTTTATGTTGTTCCCTGGAAGGATATTAAAAGAACTAAAAAAGCGGAAAGAAAACTTGTGCTTCATAGTTTGTTTGGTGATTTGTTTGATCCGGTACTTCCGTCTCAAACTAAATAGATTATTTGCATGAGATTATATGTTATTACCAATAAGATATTTATAGATGGCTTTATATCTCATCAATCGGTAACGCTGTTATACCCCAGCCACCTTCCTGTTTAGTCTTTTGTAGTGCAGTTATAAGTTGTTCGTGTGCAAGTAATTCTATCGGGTTTTCTGCAAGTCTAAATAGCAGTTGATCATTTATTTTAGATTTATCTAACACTAGTTTCTGAAACCCAAGAAAAGGTAATCCACTAGGGCTTTCACAAATTTTTACATAATCTGAATGACTTAAATCTGCTACAGCTGCTTGCCCAAGCACATTGACAGCAAAATAATCATTCCAGATATAGTTTCCATCTTCACTCTTAAGTGTAGCATCAAAACATTGAAGGTTATCTACGCCTGTAGATTTAAATAATTCGATTAGTCGTTTAGACCAGATAGGTATTGAATTTCCTGTAAAAGAACCAGGTAGATTTTCACTATCAAAATTAGTAATAAATTCCATTGGTGTCTGAATAGTATCAGTTATCATACTACCCTTTAAGAATGAAGTATCAGGAGATTGAAGCTTAGGGTCAGTAAGCACGCCGTAGTTTGAATAGATATCTGCTTTAATTGTGAATAGTACATTAAGTTAGTTAAACTCTTTATAATGATATAGCTTTTGATTTATCTTTATTTAGTGTCATCGCAAATGTCGATATAAAATATGTCCAGGATCCAGGAGGTAGTGCAGTAATATCTATCTCGATCCATAATGAAACTAAATCTAACATTTCATTCACCTTCCAGGTTGGCTTATACTTCAGACTAGTAGGTGTTTTCTTTTGTTCGCATAAGCATACCTTTGACCAGCCATGAATTTTATCATTGAGTGCACTCAATCTCTCCTCTACTGTTTTAGGGTAGCTTTTATGATAACCTTCTGGATCCAGAATTCCATGTTGTCCATAGTGAAATTGTCCCTCACCATTATTCATAGCATAGTTTGCAATTTCAGCTTTTTCTTCTTCTGTCAGTGCACCATCAGTATCTTTAGCTTTTTCTTTGCTTGCCCAAGGGTCCTCTTAGCTTCTTAACTGCTTCAGGGGCAGACGGAAGTCAGACACCATTATCAGAGTTATTTATAGAATAAGCCCGTGTCACTCTCAATCATTTCTTCTGCTTTTATCCACTGTTCTATTGGATGCCCATTCATAACAGTTTTTACAGTAGTAGCTTCAGCTTTAGGTATTTTTTGTTTTTCAGGTATTAGGTGATGCGCCTCATAACTATCTGTACCGAAAACATTATGTATTAATGCGCTTCTTTTAGAGCCTGGGATCGTAGATGGTTTGGGTTTTGTGACAGCTTTATTTTGTAAGATTATGCATTTAAATATTTATCCTGCCCATTCTCCATCAGATAAGAACCTCATGTCTTTCAAGCCATCTGCTTCTTCAACTAACTCTTTAATTTTTTCATGTACTACAATCGCATTAATATTTTCAGCAAGTCTAAAAAGTAATAGATCATCATGTATACGATCATGATCCAGCACAAGCTTATCAAAATCATTATCAAAACTGGACATGTTATAGTCATGCATTTTAGTAGATTTTTCCATGTCTGTTGCAGATACAAGGCCTACTACATTAAAAGCTTTGTAATCCCTATTAATCTCATTAGTTTCTGGGTCAGCAATTTCAGCATTAAAATATTGAATATTATCAACACCGACATTACTTAATATTTCAGCTAATTTTTTATGCATCAAAGGTACACTAGGAGCTAGATACAGTGTTTTAAGTATTCCAGGGTAGTCCTCATTGATTTCGTATTTGAATTGTTCATTGCTAGGTACATCTTTAACTCTGCCCGATATCCATGGTCCACCAGGGTATCGTTCAAGTGGATCTATGTCTGCTATAGGAGGCTTACCATAACACTCCATTACATAATATTTTGCCATCTTTATTAACCCTTTTTAATCTCTGCTTGTACGTGCATCAAGCCAACTGCTAAGAAATTTCTTATACATGGTTTTGTCACTAGTAAAAACAATATCTCTCCAGGTGTCAGATGCAAAATATGGAGCCCTCCATTCAGAAGGATATGATGTAACTTGTTTTTTCAACCATCTTGACATTGCATATAGTCTTATTTTTACCATAAATGCAGGAGGTATTGTTTTTTTGCTTTTACATTCTTTGCAATTATCTTGATGCTCCATCAGTGCAAAAGCGATTTTATTTAATACTCTAAGTACTTCAGAGCTATATTCTGTATGGGTATCGTGAAATTGTCCATTTGCAACTTTTGTTACTGCCGCTACATAATTTAATTGCCAATCTCCATGTCCAGCTTCCTGCATATCGCCCCAGTTAACTCCTTCTTTAGGACCACCAATTGGAGATTTGTTTAACTGTTCAGCTTTTTTATCAGTGGCTGGTTTATATGCTTTTATGTAGTAGCTTCCGGGTAACCAAACACCGTTGTGACAACCATTGACATTATAGCCAACAAATTTTTTGATATTAAATTTGTTTCCAGCATCTGTAACCACAGTACTATCGCCTGTTTTTTTACCATCATCATCAACTTTTGGCCCCAGGTAAGGTGTTAGATCATTTTTTTTGTTATAAAGAGCTGCATTACCTGGGATAAGATGATGTGCAGCTACTGTAAAGCCAACTTCCTTTGATTTAATATCACCTGCTCCCGATACTATAGCTTTAAGTTTTCCACCTTTAGCTTTAGCACGAGCAGTGTCATTGTGAGATTTTTTTGAAAATTCAGGGGCCGGATAAATATCATTGAAAGTACCTGCAGATCCAGGGGTTGCGTTCTTCATGTTTGTGGCTAATTTATCTGCCTGGTTTGGTTGCTGAATTTTATCATCATTTTTTGTATCCTCAGCTTCAAAACTGTCTGAACCTGACAGGTCCTCTTTAAATGGACATTTAAAAGTCTCTTCATTAATAAAAGTTACCGCTATAGCTTCTAGCATTTCCATTTGGCATCTCCATAAATTCTTATTAAATTATATAAATATTTAAACATCATATTGATACCTGAGCAGCACCACGATAAGAGGTATCTGATGAAGAGTAAGCTAAACAAGGTGCTTGTATATGCCCTTTTTTTATATTTAAAGATGTTAATGCGAGTAACAGAGGCCCAAATGCGGCACCAACGTCACCAAAACAATCTGCTGGATGCTCCGTTAAAGCATTTTCATCTATTAAATTTTTATTACGCATTGAAGCGACACTACATTCTTTAATAGATAGACTCTCGCCATTTAAACTAGAAAATATGGCATTTACAGTGATACCATCAGCTTGTTGTAAGGCATTTTTAAATGCGTTATCTAAACCATCACCTTTATATATATTGTCACTGTATCTATGGCCTTCTTCATCAGCTAAACCAGGTTTAAAAACATAAGCATTTTTACCTGCTAATTCTTTAATTCGTTCAGAGGCTAAAAGTATAAAGCAGGCAGCTTCACCACCTATAAACCCATCCATAACTTCATCCGCCCTAATGCGCTGATCTTTGTCTAAAGTAGATAACAATGCGAGATCCAAATAACTGTCAATTCCGCCCAAAAGAGCATAGTCTTGCTTTGTATGCTCAAGGTATTTAAATGCATAATCTAAAGCATGAAACCCACCAGCTCTGCCTAATTCAAACATACGACTATTTGCAATATCAATTTCAATGCCTGCCTGTATTGAAAGCTGATCAATAAACTTATTAGACATAGGTTTATTTATACTATTTGGAATTACTTCAGGTACGGCTAAAAATAAAGGTAGAGGTGATTTAAAATTTGTATTAGCTAAACACTCAGTCAAAGCTACTTCAGACATTTTTAACATTCTTCGTTGTCGGGTAGGTAAACCCTTATTTTCCAATCCTTCATTAAATTCAGGCAATGCACTTTCTGGAATTAATGCTAAGTTTATAGGTTTATATTGTTTATTATGCACAATAGATTCTTTATAGCGATTTATACCTGCTCGTGTTGCGTCTAATGTCATTTCAGTATTGGCACCAATAGCTGTTATCATACCTGTATTGGCTATGTATAGTTTTGTGTACAGGCTCATTTAACAACAACCCTCGCTTTTGTATTTTGCAATGGTGATGAAGAATCAATTAATGCTAGCTCTAAAGCTGCTGCATGACGTTGCCTTTGAAAAGCATTGGTCAGTATATCTTTTAGAGACGCTGGTTGAATATCTATGCCAAGTAAATAACGTTGTCCAGAAATGAAGCGACTACCATTATTCATCCAGAAAGTTGATACTTTATCATAATCTGGCCATGCTAAATTTTCATCCTCATCCAATGAAACATCTTCATCATTAATATCGTTGTTAGGTTGTATATCCAGATGAGCAGGTATTTCACCAATTAGCAAGTTTTCCTCAAGATCAAAGCCTGTTATTAAAGTAAATGATTCTGCAGCAAGTCTAGAAATTGCTGACTCCTTCATTTTTAATATCAACCAATTTATCGCATGTGGATCACCTAATACACCTGTCGTTTTAATAATCATACGTGTTAGATCTGTGTTGGATGAAAGTTGTGAAATCCATACTCTTGCCTGATCTATTGGTAACACCCTAAAAACAATATTGATAGCCTTTTCCTGATAAGGGTTAGCGTTGAATATGTAAGTTTGTAAATTGTTTGCTGCTGTATGATTACCTAGTAAAATAGCAGACCAATTAGCCCAGAATAAAACATCTTTATTTTCAGATTGTAGCGCTTCTTCTAAGGCGGGCATTAAATCTTGTCTTCTCAGCTCACCAATTAATCTTAACGCTCTTGCATAGAGCTTACTGTGCTGCTTGCAGTCTTCCCTGCTTAAAATTCGGTTTAAAAACTCACCAGGATTTTCACGTCTAACACTGCAAGCAGATATTGCAAGGTATTTATGATTTAAATCCTTACTAGTTAAAAACTTTTTAATCCATGCATGTATAAATTTTTCAGGCAACCAACCTATTGCAGAAATCAGGCCTTTCATTGACTCATCATTACTTAAGCCAACTTCAATTACTTTTTGTATTTTTGTTGCATCATGGCTTTTAAAAGCGATGATAGCTGAAGTAAATACTTCTCCTGGTTGTTCAAGCTCTAATGCTTCTAGACAAATGCTCCATACTTCTTCAATTGATGTCATTAAGCCATCTAGCTGAGCATCAATTCGTTGTTCAAGCTCGTGGATTTCAGTCTGTGTATAGTGAGGTTGATTCACCGCAATAGATCGAAGCAGCCACAAAAAAGACGCTTCATCAACATATTGTTCATATATGTCTTTAAAAGGGTTTTCAGCTGCATTCGTTATAGGTTGAATATCATTCTTTGATGTGGCTGCTGTATTCATTTAGTAGAACTTATTATCCCATTATGTTCTTTTTGTTGTGGAACAAAGGATCACCCATACGACAGACATTTTTTCCCTCAAACTTTACATCAAAAGAATACATCATATATTCACATTCTCCTTTAATCTTACTGCTTATTATACCTTTAAGTACACCAGGCTCATCGCCAGTGCTTGTACTATATTTTGCTCCTTTAACCATTGGCATTTTACCATCTGTTTTTACTGATTTTGGGCCTTTGGATGTATCTGATGACTGGCCTAAATTAGGATATGGAATGGGTACGACCGCTGGCCCTATGGGAGTTTTACACACATCCGGAAAAACAAGACTTTTACCGCCACTGCCTTTATGCGCAATACCTCGAGAATTTGCAAATGTTGTTTGTCCCATATTTAATCCTTAGTAATCAGCTGATGGTTAACGTGTTAATGCAATACTAGCTTCATTAATTTTAAGTGCTTTTTTGTCGCAAGGCATAGCTGCACGCCATACCATACTTAGCTGCAATTGATTAGGTTCAATAATTAATGTTTCCAGGTTAAATTCGGGGGTCTTAATTAGAGAATCAATTTCAACTTTTGACACAAGATTTATGTGTGGAACATTGAACTGAAGTATACCATCAGGATGCATATTATTAATCATAATGGGCTCACCACCTCTTAAGTAACTAGGGTATACCAGATCTTTATGTGACATGTTAAAAAAACGCTTGTCAAAATCCAATGGTAAATAAGGTGCTCGTTGAGTTTGCCATGTATCGTCATAAGTTCCAACAAATGATACTCTGGGTTGCCATGTAGGTGAGCTTAGAGCAAAACAGGATGGTTCGGGCTTATCTGCATAGTGTCTAATAAGGTTTAATGGATCTTCAAGATTAGGTAAGGCATGCCCATTCATTTGTAAAGTTTCGCGATTACCTGGAAACCCACAACCTAATGGATTTTTTTCTTCTATTAGCTGTTCATTCTCACTTATTACATGAACTCCACCAAAAGCTTTTTCATAAACAATCGGCATTGTTTTAAAGGGTTTAGGTGGAGTAATACGTCCATCCTTCCATTCACGATCACCAAAGACTCTAATGGTTTTACTTACCTGTCCCACTGAAAGAGAAACATCTAATTGACTAACTTCTTTATCATTAGGAGCTACTGCATTACCTATCATCACTATATCTGTTGTGGGCTTACCTATATGAAAATCCGATGCATATTTAAGGCTGGATTGATTAGGTTCTCCCCAATATATATCTTTTACAATGGGTGGATGTTGTTTGTCCGATAAAACCCAATGTTGTCCGATTTTAAAACTTGCTTTTACAATAAGATAAAGCGTATCAATAGCATTTTCATCTGGGAATAATGCCATACTTGCAGCAAATGGGGTGCTGTTTTTGAGTTGAAGCATTAGGTAATTACCTTTAAATAGAATTCTGCCAGATTAATTTACCTGTACAGAACCACCCATTATTCTGTTAACGCCGCTAGAGCGGTTTAATAAATATTTACCACGTATTAAAATTTTACCTGCTTTAGTTAAGGTAATACTAGCTTCACCACATTTTAAAACAATTTCTTCTTTTCCTTCAAGTACAACACGCTTACCATCTAAAAAAGCGTCCTCAGTTTTAGAAGGCAATTTATCTTTATTTTTATCCGCTGCTATCTCCGTATTTATTTCGTTTTCATTTTCTAGTTCTGTAAATTCATAATTCTCAAGAATATCGTCTAGTTGATTATGAATAACTCCCATTATAATAGGCTTTTTAATATCACCTTCTTCAAACATTAATGCGACTTGTCGATTAGTTTGTTTTTGGTTTAATACAACAGAAGTTATAGCAGTTATTGCTCGATTAGAAACATTATAAGCGAAATTAACTAATGGCTTACCATGTTTATTTAAACCTACAAACACACCGATGATAATTTCACCCGGTGCAATATTGTTTATGGGAGCAGTAGATGTCTCATCTAATTGCTCATGATTAAATTCTTCTTGTTTCACGTTAATAATTCACAACTAGTTGGTGGTAACCTTACTGCCTTTTATAATGACATTGCCTGAGCCTTTTATATTAATGTTTTTGCCACTAATAGTAATGTCGCCATTTTTTTTCATTGTAATAGAGGCAGATCCTGTTTTTAAAAGAATCTGATCTCCTGCTGTAATAGTAAGTTTTTTGGCTATATTTTCAGTCAGATTTTTTCCGACTTGAATTGACATATCTTTACCAATTTCTTCTTTATGATTATCAGCAACTTGAATAGACTTATCTTTACCAATGTTTTCAGTATGATTCTGTCCAACATCTATAGTTTTGTTTTTAGCAATGGTTTCAGTCTGATTATTATTAACTGTTTTATTACGGTCATTCTCTATAGTCGAATTTTCATCGTGTTTGATCGTTTTTGTACGGTCATTATCGACTGATAATGTTTCATCATTCTCAACTTCTGTATCCATGTTTTTTTCAGCATGAATAAAGACCTGTTCTGAACCTTTCAAATCATCAAAACGTAACTCATTGCAGTTGCTAGCAGTGCCAGACTTGCTAGAGCGGGTACGAATACCGCTTTGTGTTTTTGAGCCGAATGGAATTGCGTTATCACCGTTATAAACAGAGCCGGTAACAATCGGTCGATCCGGGTCGCCATCCATAAAGTTAACGATAACTTCCATACCGATTCTAGGTATGAATGAGGTACCCCAGCCTGAGCCAGCCCAGGGCTGCATGACCCTTATGAAACAGGTACTGGTTTCATTGTTTTTGCCTTCACGATCCCAGAAAAACTGAACCTTAATGCGGCCAAGTTCATCAATGTAAATTTCTTCACCTGAAGGTCCAACTACAACGGCAGATTGTGGGCCGCGCATTACCGGGCGCTTATGAATCATCGGTGGTCTGAAATGAACTTTGTCAGGGATGCAGGTTAAATCATTACCATATTCAGACTGGCTTTCATTACCTGCAAGGTAACTATTGTCATAAGCTCTGTGGCGTATTGCTGTAATAATATAGCTGCCCTGCTCTTCTTTTACAGCATGCTTGGCTAACTTGAATTTTCCACCCGCGTAAAAACTGCTGCAGTCGCTGGAAGCTTCAATAACATTTATGGGCGCTTCTTCTGCTTCAATGCGTTTTTTAGTTAAATCTTTTATTCCGGCAAAATCATGATATGGCGTGTATTCATAATGTTCGAATTTGGATACATTCGCAAATTTGCTGGTTGATGCTGTTGTTTGTAACTGATCTTTTGGCGGTGCAGTAAAGTCGTAGTCGTCTAAACTCCACTTACCTTTTCTGAATTCGTAAACATGTTCCCAGCGTGTGAGCTGTGAGTTAGGCTGATTACCTTTTGAATAGGTTAAATCTGTTTCCGGGGTAAGCTGATAAGCATTCGCTTCATCAATAATTTGCATGACATGTTTGCCATTTTTTTGCTCGAAGAAATAAGCAATACCATCTTCTTCAAACAGGCGAGATATAAAGTTCAAATCACTTTCATTGTGCTGTACACAATATTCACGCGGCTTTGGATTGCCGGTGGCTTTGTAGTCAAAATCATTAAAACCGAGATCCATAAAAATCTGAGAAATAATATCTTTTGTGTTCATTTCCTGGAAAATGCGATGATTATTCGTTTTAGATAAAAACCATAACCAGGGAACAATGGTTAAGCGATATACACGCAGATTATCAGACTTTATTTCACCATACGTAAAACGGCTCACGTAACCATTAAACGTTCTTTTCTGTTCGTTTTGAATGGTGACATCGACGGTTTTGCCAATCAATTGATCTGGCTTTATAGCGTGATTACTGGATAATACTTCGATTTGAAATTCGAAAAGGTCAGAAATAAATTCCGTGCCTTCGAAAGAAGTTAACAATAATTCATCTTTGCCTAAAGGCGATGATATTGAAATAAGTCGCGAATCTTGAGTTAAATCACTCATTAAATAAGAACCCTCGTAGCGAGGTTAAATTTAAAACCTCTTCCATGGGTAAAAAGAACCACATTGTTATTAGAATATATTTTACTACTCCGAAGCTCAAATCAGGGGTT
>Ga0316206_1000432_pt1 | contig 58788 bp, 51 predicted proteins | sample 6monthpyrite_MG_FD_204942 | JGI IMG/M metagenome (GOLD analysis project Ga0316206, IMG submission 204942) | Microbial mat bacterial communities from mineral coupon in-situ incubated in ocean water Damariscotta River, Maine, United States -... | ecosystem: Environmental > Aquatic > Marine >...
TAAAAGTGTTAGCATTTGATGGTGTTGCACCATCTGTTGAAAATAATAACTATCCTCTGAATAAAAATCTTTTTATAGTTTTACCTAACAAAGTTTCAACTGAAACAAGGAAGTTTATAAAATACATGCGATCACCGAAAGGTATTGAAATATTTAAACGTACCGGACACAGAATTATCGAGTTTTCACCTGTTTTTTAACGTTATGCATAGCAATATACAACTCCATCGTATAACGATGTTAATCTCTAATGCTATAATGTTAGCAATTATTATTATTATTCCTTTAGGATACTTTTTTACTGCATTCAGCTATGAAAAACGAATGCTGGAAGAACAATCCTTAATTGAGGCGGATATTTTATCTACCTATATTTTTACACATCCTCACTCATGGCAATTTCAAGAAGACCGCTTGCAAGATATTCTTAGTGATGCGTCATGGCGTCGTGTAAAGGTATATTACATTGTATATGACGTAAATAACAAGATTATCGTTGAAGAAGGTGTGCAACCTGCATGGCCATATCACAGTAAAACAGTAAAATTATTTGATAACAAAAAAACAGTTGGCTATATCAAAGCCCATACTAGTTTACGAATAATGTATTATAAAACCATGATAGCATTTGTTGTTGCATTAATTGTGGCGCTTATTGTTTTCTATACATTGCGCACTTTGCCCTTTGCAGCGATACAGCGAGTAATGAAATCGCTAGAGTCATCGCAAAATAAACTTATAGAAGAAATTGATAGTAAGAATGAAGTATTAAAAGATAATAAGAAAGTTAATGATGAGCTGCAGTATAGGGCCATGTATGATTCGCTTACTAAAATTGCAAACCGAGAATATTTTTGTAATTTTGTTGAAGAAAGAATATTACAAGCAAAAGATAAAAATAACACCCTGGCAATTATGATACTCGATTTGAATCGTTTCAAAGACGTAAATGATTCTCTCGGGCATCATGTAGGAGATGAACTATTAAAACGTATAAGCGCTACCTTACAACAAGCTATACCTAATGATGGTTTTCTTGCGCGTCTTGGCGGTGATGAGTTTGCAATCATGCTCAAAAATTATAATCAGTCAGGTGCAATACAACAGGCTGAGTTAATAACTAATGCGCTAAGTGCTCATATTGTAATAGATGATTATCATATTGTTGCCAGTGCAAGCATTGGAATTTCTTGTTACCCAGAACATGGTGAATCGTATGAAGTGTTAATGAAACATGCAGATTTGGCAATGTACCACGCCAAACAATCATCTAAACCATTCGGATTATATATAGATGCGTATGATGATAATAGTATCAATCGGCTCACGCTTACATCTTTATTGCGTCATGCATTGGATAACAACTTATTATCAATTGCTTACCAACCAAAAATAGAGTTGGCAAGCGGCAACATGATTGGCGTTGAAGCATTATGTCGTTGGATAGATCCACAGCATGGGTTTATCTCACCTGAAGTATTTATTCCTATTGCTGAACAGGCTGGAATGATTAATTTACTAACAGAAGTCGTTCTGGAAGCATCCTTACGACAACTCGCTAGTTGGCATAAATCCGGAATTATGATTAGTATGGCTGTCAATATATCAGCTAGAAACCTACAAAATGAAAATTTCCCAACCGAAATTAAACAGTTATTAACAAAGTATAATATCGAAGCTAAGTATTTAAATATTGAAGTCACTGAAAGCAGTATGATGATTGATCCTGAAAAATCTCTTGAGTTACTTAATCTTATATCTAAAAGAGGGGTTAAAGTTTCCATTGACGATTTTGGTACGGGTTATTCTTCTCTAGCTTACCTAAAAAAACTTAATGCAAGTGAACTTAAAATTGATCGATCATTTGTAATAGGGATGTTCGCGAATAAGGACGACCGCATTATAGTTGAATCAACTATTGAGTTGGCTCACAATCTGGGTATGCAAGTTGTTGCTGAGGGGGTTGAAGACCAGGGGGCGAGTGATTTGTTAAAAAGTTACCAATGCGACTATATCCAAGGTTATTTTATTTGTGTTCCCGGTACATCCGATGACATAGAGCAGTGGCATTATGCGAACACAGTAAAATAATTCACCCTTATTGAATGAAAGAATCGCTTGTATATTAGAATCTTGAAGCACCATGTTTTAGAGCTACAAGGCTGGTTCTTTAGCATATTCGCAGGGTTGTTTAGATTATCATTCAGTGAATTTGTGGTCTTGATGCCATGATTATACCACTGTATAAAAAAATAATTAATTGTAAAATCTTTGTTAACTAACACTATTTTCTCTTTGATAATCTTTACTTAATTTACATACCTCGACATACTTATTTTTTCAGTAAGATTATATACGTTATCAAAATAATGCTGTCATTTTTTCTAAACTAGAGAAAATGATAAATATACAATTATATACGGCTTACTATAAATATCGTTTTTAACAAAAACATTTATTGTGATGTTTAATGAGGAGAAAAAAATGGATTTAATGAAAATGGGAACTGCATTACTTGCAAGTAAGCTTGGTGGGGGCGTGGATTCTAGTTCAATTAATTCAGCGCTTGGTGGTCTTCTGTCCAATGGTAGTGGTGGGTTAGATCTTGGCTCTATTGTTACGTCAATGAATGACAAGGGTATGGGCTCAATAGTCGGTTCTTGGTTAGGGAATGGTGATAACGATAGCTTGTCAACGGATCAAGTACGAGATTTAGTCGGTAGTGATAAAATCTCAGAAATGGCTTCGAAGTTGAATACAGATGAAGGTAGCTTATTAGATGGTTTGAAAGATGCATTACCACAAATAATTGATAAATCTAGTAGCGGCGGATCTTTACTAGATAATGTTGGTGATCTTGGTGGCATGTTGAATATGGCTAAAAAGCTATTCTAGATAAAAGGTAAAGGTGTTGGAGAGTTTGCTCTTAGAGTAATAGTTTTTTATATACTAAAAAAACAACTCCTTTATCTTGCTTCTAAAGTTGTTTCGTGAACACTTCCTGTTAATTATAATAATACACTTTTAATAGTATTAAGACGTATAAAAGAATATTAACTCCAGCTCTATACCGTTAACCAATTAATCTATTTAGCATCGTGTCGATGTTATATTTCTCATTTGTATAGTTAATTCGATGCTGCTTTTCAAAAGGTGGTAAATGTATAGGTGTTTTTTTAGTAATTTTAAATGTGTTTTAAATGTTAAATCCACTCTTCAAGTATAGGAATCAGCTATAAAATCGGGCATTGTTATTTCTCGATAAAAAATATTTTAGTTTAATTATGGCTTGTATGATTTATTTTTTAACTAAGTCATATTGGAATTTAAAATAATTAGAAAGGATTTCATGCGTTATTTTTGTATGAGTAATTTGTTTATTTATAATACTTAAAAATTGGAGAATAAAATGGCACTATTTGATTTCGTTAAAGATTTCGGTAAAAAAATATTTGGTGGTGGAGATGATCCAGCGGAAAAAATTAAGGCACACATTGAAGAAGATAATCCTGGTATTAATAATCTAGTTGTCGCTTTTGATGATGGTAAAGTTGAACTTGGTGGAGATGCTGATTCTCATGTTTCTGTAGAAAAAGCAGTTTTGATGGCAGGTAATGTTAAAGGCGTTATCGATGTTAATGCTGGTAAAGTTAATGCTCCTGTTGCACCAGCAGAAGAAAAAGTAGAGTATTACACAGTAGTAAGTGGCGATAGCCTGTCTGGTATTGCAAAGAAAATTCTTGGCAATGCGATGGATTACCCTAAGATTTTTGAAGCAAATCGTGAAGTTATTAAAGATCCAGATTTAATCTATCCAGGGCAGAAAATACGTATCCCTTTAAACTAAGTTATAGAACATGATTTAAAATCATGTTCTAGTAATCGTGGTTTTTAGTAATACTAATAGAGCGTAGTTGAACGATGTTTTTTAGCTACGCTCTGTTAACTTGAATTATTTGTTTGCATCGGCATATCAATAGTGGTTGCACATGATGTTAAATATATTAGTTTTTATTTAAGTGAGCTCACCCAATTTAATAAGTGAGATTACTATTGGTTTTTAAAAAAAAGAGTGAAATTATGAGTGTAAAAAAATTATTATTAATCGGTTTGGTTGCAGGTATTGTTTCAGCATGTGATAAAGTTGAAGCTGACGCAGCAATCGATAAATCGACAACAGTAAGCAACACTATTAAAGAAAAAGTAACTAGTGTAACTGAAGATTCTGCGCGGGTTGTTAGTGATACTGCTAATGCGGTTGTTGATAAGACAAAAGACATTATTGATGAAACAAAAGAAACTGTTTCTGAATTGGCTGAGAAAAACAATCAAAGTGCAATTGATGCTGAAAAAGAACGTTTGGCTGCAGATGCAAAATCACCATCTGATGGTGCAGTTGATTCAGTAAATAAGAAGATAGAAGATCTAAAGCCTTCATTCTAGAGCATCTAATATTTGTTATATATAAGATATAAATAAGACTCTGGCTGGAAGTGTATATTTCTATTACTTTTAGTTAGAGTTTTTTGTGTACAAAATGTGCTATCTCTCTCTGTACTAATTATATTTGTTATTTAGCTATTGTTTTAATTAATGGTTTATTCTTTAACCAAAGAAGAGAGCTTAGAGTGTCTCTTTGTATACCATTATTTTCAGATGATAGTTATCTATAAATTTAAAATATCTCTAAATAATAAAGGAAGATGAGCATTGCGCCCATCCTCCTGATTGCTCCATTTTTATATTATTACTACTGCTTAATAACTTTCATTCTTTGCTTTATTTGTGGTGCTAATTTAAGTGTTGGTATCTTCACAACGGATTGAAGTCGATTTTCGCTTTTTAAGCTTCTAAATATTTTAGAATCGATGCGCCTAATCTCGCTGCCCGGTTTTAATTTAAACATTTCCATTTTTATGGTGTTTAGTTTACCCTTTAATAATTGCACTTTAGGTATTTTTACAATGATACGCGCGGTATTGATTTGCTCAAAATGATGTCCAACCTTTCCGCTACCTTCAGGGCCAGGAAAGGCTCTTCTTTCAAAGGGGTCGGAGATAGCTTGTACTAAGACATCTTTATTTGCAATATTCACTTTATAAATAAAGTCGCCTAAGGCTTCTTTATTGACCTTCACATTACCTTTCAGGTTGGTTGCACTTAAAACTTTAACGTCCCCCGATTTTGTGACTTCCATAACAAGATGTAAATAACGCTCTTTACTCACTTTGTTTGCTTTTACTGAACCAAATGCGAGTAAATTTCTTAAGCGTCTACTTGCTTGCTGTTCACCACGGCCTTTCGATGCAGTCTTTATCTGCCCATTAAAGCTTGGCATACTCTTTCCCGGTTGAGTACTTTTCCCAACAATAGCGAGTTTCTTTGTTTGCATTAAACTCTTTGCAGGAAATTTCTTTATAGTCGTGAACGATGTGAGTTTTTTACCCGTCTTTCCCATTACAGGTAGCTTTTTATTCACCTTGGTTTTTAATGATTTTTGTAATTCATTAGGTTTAGATGTTTTTCCATTTTGAGCATTAACAACACTAATATTTAACAAAGTGGTTAACACGACCAGTGATGCAATTGTTTTTTTAACTATATATTTCATATCATATACTCCAGTATTTGTGTTTTACGTATTGATTCAACGTTATGGTAGTGTTGTTGACCATGGTTTTTTGTCATGTAGGGCGCTGTAAATCCAACTATGGTATATTCTGTCCATAGTAAAGCCGTTATTTTTTTTACGTAAAAGTCCAAACCAATTTTTATTTCTAATGTAAATATCTGGCATGCCGTTCGAACCTTCATAATTGGCAACCATTATTTTATCTCCTTTACCAAGGTTCCAGCCTCCAACCCAACTTTCAGACCAGCTACCGCTTAAGCTTGAACCGCTTGACTTCAATGTACCCAAATATTCTTTGGACCAATTAATCTTAGGGTTAAAAACGAAGAGATCTTTTTTACCGTCTTTATTGGCATCTGATACCCAGAATCGATCACCTTTTTGCATTGACCATCCCGGAATATTCTTGGATAAAGAGCTGTTATCGTATCTTTTGGTAAAAGCCAAACTCGAACCAGTAGAACGAGCCATTAGCATATAAGCCCATTTCCAGTTTTTGCCGTTAAAGACATATAAATCTTCTTTGCCATCATTATTGTAATCGGCTACATAAAAACGATCGCCTTTTGTCATCTGCCAACTTGGAAGGTTGTCGCTATATAATTTAATGCGCTTTAGGCTGGTACCATTCGACTTTAACATCCCGAGATATTCTGGGCCCCAATCAACGCCGTTAAAGATATAAATGTCATCCTTACCATTACCATCAAAATCGGCAACATATATTTTGTCATTCTTACGCATTTGCCAACCAGTAAAGTTACCATCGTAGCGTTTAATACCTTGCAGTGATGAACCCGTTGAACGTAACATACCAACATAAGGTTTATTCCATTGGTTACCGTTACGAACGAGCAAGTCATCTTTACCGTCACCGTTAAAATCTGCTACATAGAATTTATCTTTGGATTTCATTGTCCAAAAATTGCCTATCTTCTTGTCGTAACGTGCAGCACCTTCAAAACCAGTTCCTGTGGAAACCAATAACGCTAAATAAGGTTTGTTCCAATTGGTACCATTAAAGACAAACAAATCATCCTTGCCATCATTATTAAAATCACCGACATAGTATCTGTCATTTTTAGCTGGTTGCCATGTATTACCACCTGATGCGGCCGGTATTTTGTTATTTGCTGACCACTCCCAATGTAATTCATGTTTCGTTCCGGATTTTTTGTAAAGCGCAAGGTCTTGACCATTATGTATTACAACGTCACTTTTACCATCGCCTGTAAAGTCACCCGTAATGGCATTATCAAAATCATGATCTAATTCGTTATGCAGCGCTTGTTTCATTAAGGTGTAACAAACAGGACCAAACTCCGGTGTATTACCATTCATCCTGCAATTGTGAACAGGCCGAAAAATGCCACTGTCTTTGGTACTGCAACCCTCGAAGATTCCAGCGGTTTTATTACTATCCATTCCCGCTGATAACGTCGTTGGTACCGGTGTTGAAGGCTTAATAAAACGATTCCAGAATACAGAATTTCGATTGGTTACCGTACTGCAGTTTCTATTATTTACTGCTGCACCAGTATATGCTTTTCCTGCTCGTGTATATTCATCACGCAAACCACCAACGCCATGACCAAACTCATGTGACATAACCGCCCAACTTACACTGCGGGGTACAATTTGAAAGCCACCACCACCACAACCACCAAAGCCATCTTCATTCAATATGACTGCAACATAATCATAGTTTGGAACACTGGCAGCCAAAGCAGCTTGTACTAAACCACTTGTTTGCGGAGAGCTTTCAAGCCAGCAATGTGCCCAAGAACCTGAGTAAATATATTTTAAGGCGGTATTTTTTGTGGTTGTACTCGTTACGGTGTCGTCACTGGCATCGCTTGGTGTACCATTTTCATCATAAACTTTTTGACTTACGCCGGAATCAACTGACACGAGATTTAATCGATAGACATTAAATGCATTTTGATTTTCTTTATAAAAATCATTACCCATAACACCTTCTGTAATGAGCTTTTTAACATCTTCTCGATATTTACTTTGATCAGATGAGTTATAACCATCTCCCATTACGACTAAAACTTTTTTATTTGCATCTGGCCCATTGTTAATAACTTTAGTGCATGCAGGTGCAACGCACGCCGCATAGGTCTGTAAAACGATAAACTGAAAAATAAAGACTGAAAATACTTGTGATAAAATTCGCATAAATCCTCCTGTGGTATAACCATTTTTAAATATAAATGTTAAGAATGATTTGAATCGCAGAACCATCCTTGCACATGGATATTCAGTTAATTTGATCTTAATAACCGTAATTTTTTAATTGATCGCTCTGTGAATTAATTACATTTAACGAATAAGAGAGGGCAATGTGAAATTGAAATATACGTTGATCTATATATTTAGATTAGATTTTATATACTGAAAATGGCTGGCTATACCACAATATGTAATATAATGAAGTTGTAATAGTCAGGTGTGATTTACTTCAGCCGAAGATTTTGTTACTTATTTCAGATGCCTATATAAATATTCACTGAAGATTCATGTCTTCTCACATCCTTGTATTAATGGCTAATAATATTCACTTTAAATGTATACCGAAATGATAGAAATTTGACCTGTTACCGGCTAGAAAGCTTGGCTTGTGAGAGAATTTGTGGCAAATTTTGTAGCATACTTATGAGTCTCTGAAGAATAATGACTAAAACAGGAGTGTCGTATCGTGAATAAGTTTAATACCCCCCTATGGTTCCTCATGATTGCCGTATTTTTCGGTCCCGGTAATGCGCTTTTTGCTGCAAATACCGAGCAGGATAAAGCCATTGCTGAAGTGGTACAAATAATGAAGTCTGCACAGCAGGAGCAAGTTGATGTGTTGGCGTTTGAAGAATTCGCAAATGCCCAAGCTTTACTTGCAGATGCTAGATTGAGCATAGAAGACGGTGATTTGCTTGAGACTATTTTGAACCATGCTGCTAATGCCAAGACTACATTTTTGAATGCGATAAAAATAGCAAAAACCAGAAAAGCCTCGGCGGGTCGCATACTCATGGATAGGGCGGTTGTATTGTCGGCCGGCGTCCGAAAAAGTGATGCGCTCGTTAAGCGAATGATTAAAATCGATGAAGAGTTAGTCGATGAAACTGATCAGTTTACTGAACAGCTTGATCCCGACGATTTTGCAGAGATACAGAACAAGTATTACCGTTTAGAGACTAAGACGATTCAATTCAACGCACTCAATGATGCTAAACAAATGATTGATCAGGCCACTGAAGATGATGCTGATGACGTGACACCGAAATCATTACGTACAGCGTTGTTGGATTACAAAACCGCGATTAACAAGATTGACCTGAGTCCGCGCAGCCCGAATATATATAAGAGTAGTGTTGATGATGCGCTAATCAGTGCAAGACATTTGTCTGATGTGATGAATGTCATTAAGGGAGCTGAAGGCACCCCTGAGCAAATTGCTATACAAATAGTTAAACAAAATCGTGCATTAGGTAAGTTGAATTCAAGTGTTGGAGAGCTAGAAGCTAATCTTAAATCTACAAAACAGACGTTACAGGAAAAAGAAGGGGCGCTAAAACAAGTAGACACTGTACTGAAACAAAAAGACTCGGCTTTGAAACAAACAGAAACGGCACTAAAACAAAAAGATACCGAGTTAAAACAAAAAGAAGGCGTTCTAAAGACTCAGGGCGAACAGTTGGCCAGAGCGTCAACCCAAGTCAGGTTTCAGTTGGCTATGGATGAAGCACGCAAGGTTATTCCCGAAACAGAAGCTTTAGTTTACCAGCAAGGTAATCAACTGGTCTTTAGACTTAAACGTGTTAACTTCCGATCGGGTGAGGCAGTGGTACCTGAATTTTCAAAGTTATTAATTTCTAAAGTTAATACAATTATTAAAAAACTGGATGCAAAAAAAGTTATCGTACAAGGGCATACCGATTCAGTTGGTCCTGCCAGTATTAATAAAAAACTATCAACAAAGCGCGCAACTGCGGTAGCTAAGTATCTCCATAAATTACGGGGAGGCTATAAAATCACCTATGCAGGATATGGAGAATCTCATCCTATTGCTGCTAATGAAACTGCTGACGGACGTGCTACAAATCGACGAGTCGATCTAGTAGTTTCGGTAAAACAGTAGCTTAGTTCAAATAAACAACTAGAACAATTTAAATAAAGATGGGTAGTGATTAATATCAAGAATTTAAGCAAGGCGAACGTTTAGATAAATTACTTGATAAATTTATACCTCACGCAAACTTTTCTAAATATCGTAAGGAAATAGAACTGGCTTGATCGTTGTTTTTGCAGGCTTAAAGGTCAAGATATATTTATTGTAGTTATTGATGAATATGTTTTGACCTGAATTTAATAGGAATAGGCTTTTAAAAAAAGAAGCAACTGAAAGTAATCAGATATTTCATTTATAATATATGCGGTTACTTTAATCTATATTACAAGAAATACGCGTAAAGACTAAAATCTATTACTCAAGCTATACAAAGGTATGCGATATTCCTAGTTGGAATGTCGATTTGTAATTGAGGAAGAGCAGGGGTTTCAATATTCTGTACAATTTATAATCAAAACTTGTTTGCTAAGTCAGTCAACTAACTTTTTTCTGACTCTTTAGTTGTGATAAAGTATAATACGCAAAAATAAAAATATGTATTAAAAGATTATAAATATCAAAGGATAAATTAAATGAAAACTACTTTACGCGTGGGAATTATACTTGGGGGGTTACTGATTCAAGCAGTATCATTTGCAGATGGAAAGCACACAATAACACCAAAATTTGGTCAATATTCTCTAGATTCAACTACACAAATAATTGCAAGCTCAACATCTATTTTCGAAGAGTCTTCAGGTAGTGCTGGAGTTGAATATCAATATAGAATAACTGAAAATATGACTATTGGTGGAAGCATAGATTCTTTTTCTCATAACTATACTCGTTTGGGTATTAATGGAACAATGGATACAGCATTTGTCTTGTTTAATTTTAAATATATTTTTTCAGTATCAGATTGGTTTAACCCATATATTGGTGCGTCTGCAGGTGTAGCAGCAATTGATATGAGTGGTTCAGTTAGTGGTACGGCGGCAGACACTGCTGCCGGCATTAGTTTGGGAATTGCATTTCCGATTAACGATACAATTGGTCTTGGTATTGAATATCGAAAATTCTCTGCAACTGTAACAGGAGATGTTTCGGGTGGTGGTACAACTGATATCGATGCATCAGGTAGTGTATTTACAGCAAATTTAAATATCACATTTTAGTTGCCTCGACAAAAAGGAATCAAAGCACTATCTATTAACTAAATTAGTGCTTTGATTTCGTCTAATTATTTTGAAGCATGCTAGCTGAGTATTACTTTTGCTATTCGAAATAAGATGAAATATTTATCGTCAGTTACGATAACTCGTGAAATGAGTGAAGAGGACGAGAGCAAAAGCATTCCCGATATCGATAAAATTTTCCCAACGAATATCATTCGTTGCTTAATTCAGGGGAAGACAATAAACATTCAAAGAATAATATTTATATCCGTTAAAGTTACTAAATATTAAATGTCTATAGTAATTGATTAGTTAATAGTAAATTGTATTTTAATATTCCTAAATCAATCTAAAAAAAATTTATACTTTCCTAAAAGAAAATGAAAAAGAATCCTGTCAATACAGCGTGTTGCTGCGTTCTAGTGTGCAGTTACGCCCACAGTTTAATGCTGGTGAAAAAATATTAATTACGGCAACTTTAATTAAAAACAATCGAGCTATTGCGAAAACTGCTGATGTTTTGGTTAAAGTCACACGTCCAAAAGGAGGTCTTGGTAACTTGCTTACTTAACTTACTTTAAATCAAGCGAAGCTTGTTGTTGCACAGGAACTGTATCCAGATAATGGTCTTTCGCCATTCGCTCTTAAAAGAGTTGCTTTAACACAGATTAAAAATATTTTATTACCTAGGTAAGTTAGTGAAAATTAAATTAATCATCTATGATGATGGTACGCATGGAGATAAGCGCTGTGGCGATGGCATATATAGTGCCTATGCAAACACACAAAAAACTGGGTGCGTATAATTTTATCTATATTGCGAAATTACAAACCAAATCTGGTCAAGTTTTCCTCATGAAACCAAAAGACAAAATTGCGCTTAACGTTAAAATGTCGAATGCGCATACTGTCACCTCCTCAAACACTGTTACGAAAAACTGAAGTAACCTAGGTATTTAAAAAATCGTTTGTTTGTACCTTTCTACTTCTGAATTGTCGTAGGTAAAACCATTTCAATGTGATTGTTCTAGGATCTAAATCTTCAATGTCGTAACGGCTTTAAATTGTACAAGAAAATAGCCTCGACAATGACATGGGGCTTAAAAAGTTGCATCAACGATTATCTATGAAAGTTATTGTATTAAATAATCACAAAAAGAGAGGTTGTACCACTGAAATATGTTTAAATTTAAGCACTGAACTTTCTCTAAAGATACTTGTATTTGTATATAGGCAACCTATATACAGTACAGGTTTTTGATACAAAATATATTTATTACACAGGTGAAGCAATGAAAAGAATCATGTTATTTATTTTGACTAATATCGCGATAATGGCCGTTTTGACTATTACGTTACGCTTGTTAGGGGTTGATAGCATATTAGCTGAAAATGGCTCGGATCTAAATATTCAGGCCTTAATTATACTCTCTGGTGTAATAGGTTTTGGTGGTTCAATTATTTCATTATTCATGTCTAAATGGATGGCGAAACGCATGACCGGTGCTGTTGTTATTACTAATCCATCATCAAGTATAGAAAAATGGTTGATTACTACGGTTGAAAAACAGGCCAAAATTGTTGGTGTAAAAATGCCTGAAGTCGCTATTTTCCCTGATTCATCCATGAATGCTTTTGCTACGGGCGCAAATAAAAACAATGCGTTAATGGCGGTATCTCAGGGCTTATTAAACAATATGACCCAAGGTGAAATCGAAGCGGTTATTGGCCATGAGATGAGTCATATTGCAAATGGCGATATGGTAACGCTTGCGTTAATTCAAGGTGTTGTGAACACCTTTGTGGTATTTTTGTCTCGCATTGTTGGTCATATCGTTGACCGTGTTATTTTAAAAAATAATCAGGGACACGGAATAGGGTATTTTGTCATTGTGATGATATCGCAGGTCGTACTGTCAATATTAGCCTCGACCATCGTGATGTATTTTTCGCGTAAACGTGAATTTGTTGCTGACACTGGGGGCGCAGATTTAGCAGGGCATCAAAATATGATTAATGCCTTAAAACGCCTTGGACAAGTCGAGCCCGAATCGTTACCAGAGCAAATGGCAGCGTTCGGAATCAATGATAAAGGTGGCATTATGGCCTTGTTTTCTTCCCATCCTCCAATTGAAGACAGGATAAAGGCTCTGGAAGAGCGTGCACTGACACGCCCTTAAGAATTAACGATTGCTATCTATACAAATATCAAACAATATCTATTATGATTGATGTTTCCATAACTAAGGAATGCGACTATGACCAGGTTAAAAAATTCAGGATATAAAGCATTAGTTATCGTTGAAGATCTTGGATTATTGCTGATAGCAATAGCAACTGTTATCGCGATAGGCTTCGAAGTGAACATTATGTTGACAGCAGCAAAAGTAACGCTTGCAGACCTTTTATTGCTTTTTATATATCTTGAAGTGCTTGCAATGGTTGGTATATACCTTAAGTCAGGTAAGTTACCTGTTCGAATGCCGCTTTATATCGCGATTGTAGCGTTAGCTCGCTATATGATTCTTGATATGAAAAATATTGATACATTAAGAATGTTTGGTCTTGCAGGTGCTATATTAGTGCTCGCTATATCTATACTCGCAATTCGCTATGGCCATATTAAATACCCCTATGAAGATAAAGAAGACAGTTTTTAAGAGTTAATTCATGCTCCATAGGGGGGGGCAACATCATTACATTAGTTGTGATATCTAATATGTAATTTGTCGTGCAGTAATTCCACAAGTATCTAAAGTATGATTATTTTCTGTTCTTGAGTAAGCTCATAAAAGGCATGAAATACCTCTTTATCCCATTAAGTATTTATAATTCAATTACTTATTGATTTGACTTCAATTTTTTCTTTTCTAGTTAGTTCAAATATATACCATATATTGGTCTTAACTACCTTTTATAACTTGTTATAACAAGTTATAATAAGCATAGAGAAGCATGAATTAATTGGAGAAATGTGTTGGATTCAAATCTTATTATTACACTAGTTACTGTAGTACTGGCTGGATTGGTACGTGGGTTTTCTGGTTTTGGTTCAGGCATGATCCTCGTGCCAGTATTGAGTATGTTATACAGTCCACTGCATGCAGTCGTAACAGTAACACTGCTCGAACTTATTCCTTCCATCCAATTAATGCCAAAGTCTATAAAGCATTGTCATTGGAATTCGATAATTCCAATGGCAATTATGGCTACGTTATTTGTCCCATTTGGTGTTTATATTCTTATGAATACAGATGCAAACATTATGCGTCTATCAATTGCGATTTTAATTGTAATAAGTGTTGCTATCTTAAGTTTAGGAATTCGATATAAAAATATCGAGAAAAATCGTAAGTTAACTTTAGTAACGGGTGTATTGAGTGGTTTGTTTAATGGCGCAGCCGGAATAGGCGGGTTACCAGTAATATTATTTTATTTATCCAGCACTTTTACTTCAAGAGTTAATCGTTCAAGTGTGATTGTTTATCTTGCAATCGTATCGTTTATTGCGGTAACAACATATTTATATCGTGGCGTCTTAACAGTTGATATTTTTTATTTTGTTTTACTTCTTATTCCTGCGTTTATAACATCAGTATGGTTTGGTGGTAAAATGTTTGGTAAAACATCTGAATCATTTTTTAGATGTGCAACGTTAACTTTGATTGGTTGTATTGGAATGACGATGTTTTATCATTCAATATAATGTTTTATATAAATCGGATTGTATTATGGAATTAACTGAACTGATACGTGAATCACATAGTATACGCGAAAAAATTAAATCGCTTACAATGCAGCTTGATAAGTATACAGTAAAGCTTGAAGAGCTAGATACTGAAATCAAGCAACGGCTTAATCTAAAAGATAAAGAAATAGAGGATCTATCAGAAGAAGAATTTCAGCTATTAATGTCTGATATAAGTGATCCCGTAAAGATTACGGTTGAAGTTGTTTATTTAAACAAGGAAGTGCAACATTTATGTGAAGTTCAGCTATCACGTGGTTCAACAATAGAAGATAGTATCAAGTTATCGAATATCTTAGATAAAGAAAACGATATTGATCTCGCTATCAATAAAGTGGGTGTTTTTGGTATGGTTAAACCGCTCTCAGAAATATTAACAGATGGTGATCGTGTTGAAATATACCGTCCTATAACTGCAAAAGCCTAATTTAAAAAAAATACTTCAACTTATTTTATTCCAATTATATTTACTATTATTGTTGTTAGTAACAGTTTAACTTGTACTAAATTATTAATTTCAATGAAGATTTCAAATATCATCTTGGTGCGCAATAAAAAACAATGCACCAAAACCTCTCACTTTTTATAATTTGTAAATGTATTTTTACTTGTAACATATTCGTAAATTTTACTTATAAATAAACAACATAAGAACACTTTGATTGAATTAATTATGTGTTGGCATAGCTTCTGCAACGTTATATACAACAAATTATGTCACGTTATAACAAGTTAAAGGCAGTACAACATTGAAACAATTGATTAATTACAATCTAGGAGAGAAAACATGAAAACCAAAACATCTTTAATGACTGCGTTGATGTTGTCATTAAGTGTCTCAGGTATAGCAAGTGCAGAAACAATACGTATTGCTGTAGGCCATCAAAGTAAATGTACAGATACTTATTCTGCGGGGATTATTGTTAAAGAACTGAAGTTAATACAAAAATATTTACCTAAAAGTGGAAAATACAAAGATGCTGAATACGTGTTTGACTGGAAGGATTATTCTTCTGGTTCTCCCATTACAAACCAAATGATGGCTAACAAATTGGACTTCGGTGTAATGGGCGATTATCCATTAATCGTTAATGGAGCAAAATTTCAGGCTACTAAAAGTCTTGAAACATTGTATATCTCTGGAACTGGTTATAACCAAAAAGGTTCCGGTAATGCGATTGTCGTTCCGATTAACTCAGATATACAGTCACTATCAGAGTTAAAAGGTAAATCTATTTCTGTACCTGTCGGTAGTGCAGCTTGGGGTATGACTTTAAAAGCGTTACAAGATTTAGGTATACGTGATCAAGTCACAATTAAAAACCAGAGTCCACCTGTCGGTGCAGCGAATATCGCACAAGGTAAAATTGATGCTCATGGTGATTTTTGTCCATGGTCTGAAATTATGGAGTTCCGTGGTACTGGACGTAAGATTTTTGATGGTAGTGAAGCGGGTGTTCCGTATTTACATGGTGTCGTTGTGCGTAAAGACTATGCGGAAAAATATCCTGAAGTTGTCGTTGCCTTTATGAAAGCGGTTATTGAAGCAGGTGAATGGGTACGTAAAGATCCTGTTATGGCTGCAACTAAGTTGGAAAAATGGACGGGTGTGGAACGTGAGGTTCAATACTTGTATTTCAGTGAAGGTGGAGCATTAACACTTGACCCAACGCTTAAAGCTGAATGGGTTGATGCACTTAAATTTGACCATAAAGTTCTGGTAAAAGAAAAAGCAATCCCACCATTAGATTTCAATAAATGGATATACGATGGTTATATCAAACAAGCATACAAAGAAATGGGTCTGGATTATGCAAAAGATCTTGCATATACACGTATCGCCAAAGACGAAAATATGAAATTACCACCTGCAGAAATTTGGCACAAAGACAAAGGTATTATCACATATAAAACTGTAGCAGCCATGTTGAGTGATGCTAAGAAGTTTAAAAAAGCAGGAACCTTACGGTCTTCATATGTATATGACAATACAACTGGCCTGAAAATATTTGGTAAGACGGCCACTTATGTGAAAGATAAAAAAGGTGTGATTACAACTTACATGCGTAAGTCTGATGCAAAAGCTTCATCTGGAAGTATTATGGAGGTTAGTGTATTTACTAAGTCAAGTAACAAGGTAGCAATGGCAACTTTTAACTAAAAGTAGTTTGGTCGGCACTAAATGATAGTGTCGACCATTATATTATTTCACAACGATGGAGATTATGATGGGGCTTGATACGGTAAAAACATTCATATCGGAACCAATAGAAGAAACTGTTGTATCTTCACTTGGGACGACTGATGCTGCTATTGATAAAGAGTTAGCTGTGAAAAATGATGTGAAAATTAAAAAGTTACCTGTATCAAAATCTTCATCTCTTAATAATACTATCATGAGTAAAGTTAAAAAATTACCTTGGGATAGTTATCTAATTGGTTTGGCAGCTATATTGTTCGCTTTAGTTGTTTGGCAAATACTTTCATATAATCGTATTAATATAATTTTAAGTTTTGAAAACATTCCGACACCGTTAGTTGTTGGAGAACAATTTTTAAAATTGATCGTCACAGATGAATTTTACAAGCATATTGGTGCAAGCTTGCAACGTATTGGTATTGCTTTCTTTTTAGCTTCGTTTCTCGGTGTAATTATAGGCGTGCTGATGGGACGCTCAAAAATCTTTAGGGATATTATGTTTCCTTATATAGAAATATTACGACCTATTCCGGCAGTTGCATGGATACCTCTTGCTATATTGATGATGCCAACAGAGGAATCAAGCATTATATACATTACTTTTTTAGGTGCGTTTTTCCCTGTTGTTTTAAATACAGTTCATGGTGTTGAGCAAACACCTGAATCACTTGTTCGCGCTGCTGAATCGTTAGGTGCGACTAAAAAATCAATTATGTGGCATGTGATATTACCTGGTGCATTGCCTAGTATTATGGCGGGTCTCGCCATTGGGATGGGTGTAGCCTGGTTTTCTCTTTTAGCAGGAGAAATAATAAGTGGGCAATATGGAATTGGTTACTTTACTTGGAATTCATATACATTAGTTGAATATCCCAACATTATAATTGGTATGTTAACTATTGGTGGGTTGGGTACACTTTCGACTTTGTTAGTTAAGAAAGCTTCTATTCCAGCTTTGAGATGGCAGGAGCATAACGACTAATGACATCTTATTTAAAACTTATATTAAATGCTATAAAAGATCACTTGCGGCTGTTTATGTTAGTCAGCTTAGGATTCTTTGTACTATATTATTCTGGACTATTGTTACTGACAATGATTCGTTTTGGTGAGATCCCTAATTATGTTGAATTTTATGACATCTTTAAAATATACAGCTTGATCTATGAAGGAACGCCTTCTTTTATAGACGCTATTCCCATTTTTATTGATGAAGCATGGTTTGAAACGGGTTACAAAAATCCAAATTACTATGGTGTTGCAACATGGAGCTTTATGTTAATTCCACCGAAAATGTTGTTAGTACTATTAATGGGTATTTTGCTTGGGGTGTTTTTAGTATTAGTTAAATACTCTCGGGCAGGACAATGTGAATTGAAAGCTGACAAAAAACTATTTGCAGCGGCTGGTATGGGATCGGTATTTATAAGTTTAACCAGTGCAACCTTAACTTGGGTTGTATGTTGCGCTACCCCTTCTTGGGTCGTTGCATTAGCGATGTTGGGAATGAGTGCGTCATTGGCACTTTGGTTAGAGCCATTAGGTAACATTCTTTCAATAAGCGGTTTAATATTAATGTTTTGGATCATTGGTATTCAGGTCAGAAGAATAATGAAATCACTAAACAGTCCAGTAGCACAAGTCTAATCCGGTTATAAAGTTTAAAGAGAAAAATATGTCTGAATTATTAAATACAATTAAAAACAAAGATGATGGTTTGCCACCTTTAGGGCCGCCACATGTTAAAAAAAATCCAACCTTAAAAGGGCATATAGTCGTAGATAATGTAACAGTAGACTTTGGTAAAGGAGTTGTTGCTGTTCAAAATGCATCGTTAGACATTAAACCCGGTGAGTTTGTTTGTTTGTTAGGACCCTCTGGTTGTGGAAAATCAACTCTTATGAATACGGTTGCTGGATTTGTTAAACCGACATCTGGAAATGTAACCGTAGATGATGTGGAAATTAAAGAACCAGGATTGGATAGGGGAATGGTATTTCAACAGCATTCATTATTTCCTTGGAAAAGCGTTTGTGACAATGTTGCCTTTGGTCCATTGATGGCAAATAAAGGTAAGACTGAAGCCAGAAGTATTGCGCGTACTTTCGTTGAGATGGTTGGGTTGAGTTCATATTTAGATTCTTATCCTGGTATGCTATCCGGTGGTATGAAGCAAAGAGTAGGTATAGCTCGAGCTTTGGCAAATTATCCGAATGTACTCTTAATGGATGAGCCATTCGGTGCATTAGATGCTCAAACACGTGCAATGATGCAAGAGAACTTGCTTCAAATTTGGGGTGAATTTGGCATTACAGTCATATTTGTTACACATGATATTGATGAGGCTGTTTTTTTAGCAGATCGAGTTGTGGTTATGAGTGCCAGCCCTGGAAAAATAATTGCCGATATAAAAGTAGAATTACCACGGCCACGTGTTTCTGAAATGGTAACCAGTATTTCTTATGTCGAAACGAAAAAAGAATGTATGAAATTGATTCGGAATGAGTCAATTAGGGCATTTGAATTACAGGGTAAAAACAGGTAAAGATTAGTGGAAGCAAAAAAACTAATAAGCAATAAAATACTATTCATCGCGATCACATTATCGTTGATTGCAGTCGTTTTTTCTGTCTATTATTCTTCTAAATCAGAATCGCGATTACCTGAAATACTGCATAGTCTAGCAATTATATCTAAGCCAATTACTCATCTTGATTTAGTTGATCATAACAATGAAAAAGTAAATCTTTCTCGTTTAAAAAACAAATGGACATTTGTTTTCTTCGGGTTTACACATTGCCCCGATGTCTGTCCCGCCACCTTGTTTCAGCTCGCTCAGTTAAAAAAAGATATTGCTAAGGATTCAAGTATAACGATTCCCGCTCAATATTATTTTATTAGTGTTGACCCAGATAGAGACACGCTTACACATTTATCAGAATATGTTACTTATTTTGACAAGTCCTTTATTGGTGTGACAGGAGATACAAATTCAATCTTAGCATTTGAAAAGCAGCTAGGTGCTTTCCATCGCCTAGATAAAAAACGTTTAGATGGTAGTTATTCTGTTCAGCATAGTGCGGAAGTATTTTTAATTGATAACAAAGGCAGATTGGTAACAAAGTTTAGACCGCCGCTGAATACAAAAGAAATTGCGTCGCAGATCTCCGCGTTAGTCGATATATTGCGACAAAATATTGGGTAATGCGTGTGATTGAAATAATTTATGACTTTAATGAAAAACGTTATTATGAATATAAAATTTTATGTAATCGGAATATTTGGAATGCTTTTAACGAAAATTTCAGTGGCTGGTACCATTGATACAAGTGGACAAGAGCCTTTTGAACAATGTGCCTATTGTCATGAATATGACGGTAATTCATTAATGCAAGCATATCCACGATTGGCTGGACAACAAAAGATGTATTTAATTAAACAACTCAATGACTTTAAATCAGGCAAGAGAAAAAGCCCAATGCAAGCAACAGCTGAATTACTAACAGATAACGACATTAAATCAGTTGCTGATTATTTTAGTAAACAAGTTTTAAAAAATACGAAGGTAAAACTTAAAAGTGATTTTTCTGATGCGCGGGTTTTATTTAATCAAGGTATTGAAAAAAGAGGTCTAATGGCATGTTCTAGTTGTCATGGAGAAACTGGAGAGGGTGCAGGTGTAATACCCAGAATCTCTGGTCAACATGAAGACTACTTAGTTAAGCAACTTTTAGCCTTTAAAGCGCGTACTAGAAAGAATGATGAGGCGGGTTTTATGCGAGATATTGCAAAGAATCTTACAGATAGAGAAATACGCACATTATCCGCTTATCTTGCTTCTGGAAATGTGGGTAAGATGAATTAGTTTACGTAAAATAGGCTTGTAAAACAATGAGTTATGCTTATGTATTTATTTAACAAAATTTTAGAGAGATAACACACGAATTTATTGACGTAGGAATTAATCTGCATATAATGACATGTTATAACATGTCATTATGGGTAAATAATATGAGCCAAGATAAGCACAAATTAAAAACAGTAAGAAACGAATCAGTTCAGCCACTGTATTCACAAATTAAGGAAATACTAAAGCAACGTATCCTTGATGGTGACTATGGGGTTCATGAACGTTTGCCATCTGAAAGTGAAATGATGAAAGTATTTGGAGTGAGTCGTATCACTGTTCGTCAAGCATTGCGTGATCTTCATACAGAAGGTCTGGTGTTTAGTGTACAGGGCAAAGGTACGTTTGTTTCTAGGCCAAAAGTTATTCAAGACGTTCAACGTCTACAAGGTTTCGGCGAAGCAATGACACCACAAGGTTACGATACATCGGCTCGTGTTGTTGGGGTGCGCGAAACGCGTGTATCGGCTGACGTCGCCGAGGCGCTAGAAATAAGTAAGACTAGCACTGTTATCGAATTAACACGAATACGTTATTTAAATCATGAACCTATTTCAGTAGATAACAGTTTTTTTCCATTACACATCGGACAACCTTTGCTTGGACGTGATCTAACGCAAGATATATTTCCGATGTTAGAAAATGAATTCGGGATTGGTCTTGATCATGCAGAACTCAAGATTGAAGCCATAGGCTCAAGTGACGAGGTTGCTCGTCATCTTAATATCGAAACAGGTTCACCGATATTGCGAATACACCGATTAGTATTATCGCAAAAAGGTGAACCGATAGATTTTGAATATCTGTCGTATCGTGGAGATGCATTTCAGTATCAACTACGAGTGGATCGGCAATAAACTTATTATTAACTTACTCAGGTAAACCATAATGACTGACAAAACGACAAACGATGAAGTACTAGAAGTAGATGTATTGGTAATTGGTGGCGGTACTGCTGGCCCTATGGCTGCCGTGCAAGCGAAAGAAAAAAATCCCAAGCTGAGAGTTGCCGTATTAGAAAAAGCAAACGTCAAACGTAGTGGTTGCATTAGTATGGGGATGGATGGATTAAATAATGCAGTAATACCTGGCCATGCTACACCTGAACAATATGTAAAAGAAATAACAGTTGCAAATGATGGCATTGTTAATCAGAAAACGATTATGGCTTATGCTGAGCGTAGTTATGACATGATTAATAAACTTGATGAATGGGGTGTTAAGTTTGAAAAAGATGAAACAGGTGATTACAACGTAAAAAAAGTACATCACATGGGTACTTATGTGCTGCCAATGCCAGAAGGTCACCACATGAAAAAAATTCTTTATCGTCAATTACGTAAAAAACGTGTGCAAGTAATCAATCGTTTCATGGCGACGCGTTTATTTAAAGGTAAAGACGGCAGTATTGCCGGAGCACATTTACTTAATCCACGTACGGGTGAAACTACAATCATTAAAGCTAAAACAATTATTTTATGTACCGGTGCGGCTGGACGTTTAGGTTTACCTTCTTCTGGTTATTTGTTTGGAACTTATGAAAATCCAACCAATGCCGGTGATGGATACAGTCTTGCGTATCATGCTGGTGCAGAATTGAGTGGTCTTGAGTGTTACCAAATAAATCCATTAATAAAAGATTATAACGGACCAGCGTGTGCTTACGTTACTGGACCAATGGGTGGCTATACTGCTAATGCACAAGGTAATCGTTTTATTGAATGTGATTACTGGAGTGGCCAAATGATGTTGGAGTTCTTTAAAGAACTTGAAGGTGGTAAAGGCCCGGTTTTCTTAAAGATTGATCATCTTGCTGATGAAACGATTGAAGAAATTGAAGAGATCTTACATTCAAATGAACGCCCAAGTCGTGGACGTTTTCATGAAAATCGCGGTACTAATTATCGTGAAAAGATGGTTGAGATGCATATTTCAGAAATTGGATTTTGTAGTGGTCATAGTGCATCGGGTATTTGGACAGATGAAAATGCACGAACAACAATACCCGGTCTTTATGCAGCAGGGGATTGTGGATCCGTTCCGCACAATTACATGTTAGGTGCATTTGTTTACGGTGCTATCGCGGGTGACGATGCGGCTGAGTATTGTGCGAATCATGAACTACAAGAAATTGATAGCACTGAAATAGAAACTGAAAAAGAACGCGTTCTTGCACCAACTAAAGTTACTGATGGTATTCCACCAGAACAAATGGAATATAAGCTACGCCGTTTAGTAAATGATTATTTACAGCCACCCAAGGTAACTAAAAAAATGGAGATAGGTATGGAACGTTTTGCTGAAATTCGTAGTGATTTAGCACAATTGCAAGCAACTGATCCACATGAGCTTATGCGGGCAATGGAAGTCCAGTTTATTCTAGATTGTGCTGAAATGGCAGCGGTTTCATCCATGTATCGTACAGAAAGTCGATGGGGCTTATATCATTACCGTGTTGATTATCCTGATACTGACAACAGTGAATGGTATTGCCATGTGCAAACGATGAAAGGTGATAATGGTTTACCCGTTTGTACAAAGCGCGAAATAGAACCTTATATTGTTGAGTTGGATGCAGAAGAAAAAGAAGCATACAACAAATTACGTTTAAATAAATCAACTGCAGAAGCATAGGAGTTAATTATGCCATTAACAAATAGTTTAAGTCGAGTACCTGTCACCATTGATGCTGATGCATGTATTGCAGATAAAGGTTGCACGGTATGTGTCGATGTCTGTCCTTTAGATGTATTGGTCATAGCTGATGATAAAAGTACCGCGTATATGAAATACGATGAATGTTGGTATTGTTTACCATGTGAGACTGATTGCCCGAAAGACGCAGTCAAAGTCGAAATTCCTTATTTATTGCGTTAACAAGTGGAGAGTAAAAGATGGGTATAACATTTGATGAAGCGCCAGAACTGGATGATGTACTGGACAGACTTGAAGATGAAGATGCTGAGGTACGTTGCGTTGCAGTAATGGATTTGCGTGAAATTGATGGTGAAGACGCTATTCCGTTATTGAAAAAAGTATTATCAGACAGTGATGTAGATGTACGTATAGAAGCTGCACAGGTCATGGATGAATTCACAGGTGAAGATGTGGCTGAGGCATTAGTTAATGCACTAAGCGATACTGATGAAGGTGTTAGAAATGCTGCAGCAGAAACATTGGCAGAAAATAAAAATGAACAAGCTGGTGAGGTACTCATTAAGGGAACCACTAGTGATGACTCATTTGTAAAAGCGGCTTGTTTGCGTGCTGTAAAAATATTACGTTTGCCTGAAGCACAAAATATAGGTCTTGATTGTTTAAAACATGAAGACCCGAGTGTACGACGCGAAGCGGTCGGCGTGCTTGCTTATTTGAAAACTGATGATGTGTTGCTCGCATTAATGGATGCCGCACGAAACGATAAAGATGAACATGTAAGACGTGTAGCGATGGGATCACTTGTTTTTAGTAAAACAGATAAGGCATTAGAAACATTAATATCTGGTTTAAGTGATGAGCATTGGCAAGTAAGAGAAGAGTCTGCATTTGTTATCGGTAAGGTCGATCAAGCAGCTGCAGTTGAAGCATTAATTGATGCGATGAATGATGAATATTGGCAAGTACGTGTTAAGGCAGCTGCTAGTTTGGGTAAATTAAAAGATCCACGTGCAGTAACTGTTTTAGGTCAGGCTTTATCATATAACATTAGCAATCTGCGTAAAGAATCGGCTGCAGCTCTTGGTGAAATAAAATCTCCAGATGCTATCCCATTTTTGAATGCGGCTTTAAATGATGTTGACCCGGATGTGCGTAAAGTTGCGCAATGGGCAATTGACCAAATTAACAATAAATAGTGGAGTAATCATATGGCTTATGTAGTTGGGGATGGTTGTGTTCGATGTAAATACACCGACTGTGTTGATGTTTGCCCTGTGGATGATTGCTTTCGTGAAGGTTCCAACTTTCTAGTAATCGATCCAGAAACTTGTATTGATTGTACTTTGTGTGTACCAGAATGCCCTGCTGAAGCTATATATAAAGTCGAAGATGTACCGGCAGGACAGGAAGAATATATTCAAATAAATGCAGAGTTAGCAAAAGTTTGGCCGGGTATCAATGAAGCAAAGGAACCACTAGAGGATGCAGATGATTGGGTGGAAGTAGAAGACAAACTACAATATTTAGAACGTTTTTAAGTAGACCATAGTATGGCTGAATACCTTACATTATTGTTTACGACTATTTTTGTAAACAATCTGGTGCTGTCTCGATTTTTAGGTTTGTGTCCATTTATGGGGGTATCTAAAAAAATGGAAACAGCTATTGGTATGGGTATGGCAACGGCATTTGTATTAACGTTATCCTCGGTGTTGAGTTATTTTGCCAATACATATTTGCTTCAACCATTTGATATAGCTTACTTACGTACTATTACGTTCATATTACTTATTGCAGTTGTTGTGCAAGCAACAGAAATGATAGTGCACAAAACTAGCCCTTTGTTACATAACGTTTTGGGGATTTTCTTACCATTAATTACAACAAACTGTGCCGTACTTGGTGTTGCGTTATTAAACGTCCAGGAGAACAATAATTTTATTAATTCAGCTTTATATGGGTTTGGTGGAGCTGTTGGTTTTACATTGGTAATGGTGTTATTTGCTTCTTTACGTGAACGGATAGAGTTAGCTGACGTACCGGATTCATTTCGTGGAGCACCAATAGCGTTAGTCACTGCCGGATTTATGTCAGTTGCCTTTATGGGCTTTGCGGGTATGGGATAGGTTTAATTTTATGTCAGCGATTATTTTACTTTCAATATTGGCATTAGCTTGTGGTTTATTACTCGGTTTTATCGCGATTAAGTTTCGAGTAGAAGGTGATCCTATTGTTGAGAAAATTGATGCAGTGTTACCTCAAACGCAATGTGGACAATGCGGTTACCCTGGTTGTCGACCCTATGCTGAAGCGATAGTTTCTGATAAAGCAGAAATAAATCAATGTCCACCTGGTGGCGAAGATGGAATGCATGCTTTGGCAGATTTGCTTGGACGTGATCCTCTACCATTAAATCCTGAAAACGGTGAAGCGACTGAAGGCTTACCGATGGTTGCCATCATCAACGAAGAAACGTGTATAGGCTGTACCAAGTGTGTGCAAGTTTGCCCAGTTGATGCTATCGCTGGTGCTGCAAAACATATACACAACGTGATTAATGCTTATTGTACAGGTTGTGAGTTATGTTTACCCCCCTTATGTCCGGTTGAATATTGCATAGTAATGCAAGAAATTGAACCTTCATTGAATAACTGGAAATGGCCTAATCCTGAGAAAGAGAAAAAAGAGCGTGCCGCCTGATGAAATTATTTCGTTTTAAGGGTGGCGTTAAACTCTCTGGTTATAAAGCCTTATCAAATAAATCAGGCATCATTGATGTGCCCTTACCAGAACGACTCATTATTCCTTTGCGTCAACACATTGGTGCACCAGCTGAAGCTATTGTTGAACTGGGTGAAAAAGTTGCAAAGGGGCAAGTTATCGCTACACCGACAACTTATATCAGTGCACCAGTGCATGCTTCAACATCAGGTATCGTTGTGGCAATTGAAGAACGTGTTATCCCTCATCAATCGGGTATTTCTGAGTTGTGTATTGTACTTGAGCCTGATGGAAAAGATCGTTGGCATAAAAAAATAAAACCGATATCCGATCCCGATTCATTAAGTGCCGAAGTTTTGATTTCTAAGATTAGGCAAGCTGGTATTGTCGGTTTAGGTGGAGCAGTCTTTCCTTCTGCCGCAAAACTTAAACCAACACGTACAATCGATACACTCATTATTAATGGCGCTGAATGTGAACCGTATATTACCTGTGATGATGTATTAATGCGTTTTCGCGCTAATGCAATTGTTCGTGGTATTTTATTATTAAGACGAATAGTAGAACCGATAGAATGTATTATCGCGGTAGAAGACAACAAGCCCGAAGCCATTAAAATTTTAAAAGTTGAGATTGATAAACTTAAAAAAACTGGGCTAGGTAGTGTAAATACTATCCAGGTTGTTGCTGTGCCAACTTTATTTCCAGCAGGTGGAGAGAAACAATTAATCAAAGTTGTTACAGGTAAAGAAGTTCCGCAACATGGATTACCTTATGAAGTTGGGGTGGTGTGTATGAATGTGGGTACTACTGCGGCAATATATGAGGCTATTTATGATGGTAAACCACTTGTTACTCGATTAGTTACTGTAACAGGGTCACAAGTTACGCTGCCTGCAAATTATGAGGTTTTAATTGGTACACCCGTAGAACATCTTTTGCATGTTGCTGGAGGTACCTTGTCTCAATCTTATAACCTAATTATGGGTGGCCCGATGATGGGGCAAGTATTGCCTGATCAACGCGTGCCAATTGTTAAAGCTTCAAACTGTATATTAGTTGAGAATACTGACGAAGATTCGAGGTCGCAAGCTATGCCTTGTATTCGTTGTGGAAGTTGCGCATCAGTGTGTCCAATGCAATTGCTACCACAACAATTATATTGGTATGCTCGTGGTAAAGATTACACTAAACTTGAACACTACAATCTAGCTGATTGTATAGAATGTGGTTGCTGTTCAATTGTATGTCCTTCAAAAATTCCGCTGGTACAATATTTTCGGTTTGCTAAAACAGAGAAAAAGGAATATGAAATAAAAGCAAAGTTTGCCGAACAGTCTCGTGTGCGCACACAAGCTCGTGAAGATCGTTTGATACGAATTAAACAAGAACAAGAAGAGCGTAAAGCTAAACGGAAGGCAGCTCGTAAAAAGAAAGCAGCTGCCAAAGTAACTGATACTTTATCTGATGCCACAACAGATAAAAATAAAACTATAACAGTACCGGTAATAAGCGATGTAAACCAGACTGCCAGACAGAGGGATGCATGAATAAAACCGGTACTGTAACGTTAAGTTCACCTTTTATCCCGTCAAATTCCTCGGTGGGTAAAGTTATGCGTTTAGTTATTTATGCAATGATACCCGGTATTGTTTTATATATTAATTTATTTGGGTGGGGAGGTTTGATAAATATTGTCCTTGCTACAACAAGTGCACTGGTGTTTGAGTGGATCATGTTACTGCTACGCGATCGTCCCATACGTATTTTTTTATTTGATGGCAGTGCTGTGGTAACCGCGTTTTTATTAGCACTAGCTATTCCACCAATGGTTTCTTGGTGGATTCCAGTAACAGGTAGTTTTTTTGCAATTGTTGTGGCTAAGCATTTATATGGTGGGTTAGGGTATAACACCTTTAACCCCGCTATGGCTGCGTATGCAGTTTTACTTATTTCATTTCCTCGTGAGCTAAGTTTGTGGAGTGCACCATTATCACAGTTACCACAAACTTTAAGTTTAATTGATACTATAAATTATTCTTTTTATAAAACTCTTCCTGGAAATATATCTTTTGATGCTATGAGCTCAGCCACATTATTGGACCATATTCGTACCGAAATTAGTTTAGGTAACAGTGTTGCTAACATTAATCAATCTACATCTTATGGGATATTGGCTGGGAAAGGCAGTGAATGGATTAGTCTTGGTTTTTTAGTCGGTGGATTATGGTTGTTATATAAGAAAATTATCAGCTGGCATATTCCCGTTGCTGTATTAATGTCACTTATGCTGATAGCCAGTATAAGTTATTTACTGAATCCATCTTTGTTTACAAATCCTGCAGTACATATATTTGGTGGTGCAAGTATTCTGGGGGCATTTTTTATTGCAACTGATCCGGTTACCGCTTCAACAACGCCAAAAGGGCGCTTTATCTATGGCATAGGTATCGGTGTTCTAACATTTTCGATCCGTACATGGGGAGGGTATCCTGACGGCATCGCCTTTGCTGTATTATTGATGGGGATGATGGTGCCAATAATTGACCATTACACTACACCTAAAGTTTATGGCGCGAGAAAGTTACAAGATTAAAATATGAAGCAGGCAAGTTTATATAAAAATATTTTTACACCTGGTGGGTTACTGGCTATCACTGCGCTGTTTGGTACCGGTATTTTATTTATTATTAATTGGCACTCATCACCTTACATTCAAGAAAATGAACGTCAGGTGTTATTAAAAAGTGTGAACTCGGTATTAGATAACGTGCAATATGATAACGATATATTGCAAGATACAGTAGAAGTATACGATCAAATTCAGCTTGGACACGATTCACCGTCTCTTATATATCGTGTCCGAAAAAATAAACAACCCATAGCGGCTGTGATTACTGTAATCGCACCGAATGGATATTCAGGCCAAATTCAATTACTTGTTGGGATAAATACTAACAATATAATTACTGGTGTACGTGTGGTGAAACATAAAGAAACGCCAGGATTGGGAGATGGCATCGAAAAACAACGTAGCAATTGGATCGATGGTTTTTTAGGTAAATCTTTACGTAATCCAAAAGTGGGAGGGTGGAAGGTGAAACGTGATGGAGGTGAGTTTGATCAACTTACAGGGGCTACGATTACCCCACGTGCAATCGTTGGTGCGGTCTATAAAGCTTTACTTTATTTTCAAACCCATTATGTTGATATATTTTCAGATCCTGATGCTGATATTTAGCCGGTTAAGGAAAATTTAACTTTAAATATACCTATATAGGAAGTACATGAGTATGAGTGAGAGTTATAAAAGTATAATAAAAAATGGTCTTTGGGATAACAATCAGGCATTGGTAGCCTTGTTGGGCTTATGTCCATTACTAGCGGTTTCGTCTACTGCTATCAATGGCCTGGGTTTAGGTATAGCGACTATGGCGACTTTGATGATTACTAACGTGGTCGTTTCATTGATTCGCCGTGGACTGCGTGCTGAAATTCGGATACCTGTTTTTGTCATAATCATTGCTTGTGCTGTTACCGCGATTGAACTCCTCATGAGTGCTCATTTGCATAACTTGTATTTGGTGTTAGGTATTTTTGTACCGTTGATAGTGACTAATTGCGCTATTATCGGACGAGCGGAAGCATACGCTTCTAAAAATAATGTAGTCGCTGCGTTTGTTGATGGTCTTATGATGGGACTTGGTTTTACTCTCGTGCTAGTAGTATTAGGAATTTTTCGTGAAGTTATTGGTTATGGCACAATTTTTCGTCATGCCGATTTGATGTTGGGCCCCTGGGCGAGCCAGTTAAGCGTAACGTTGTTTCAAGATTACAATGGTTTTCTATTAGCTATTCTTCCGCCTGGAGCTTTTATGGGTCTTGCGCTTTTAATCGCCCTAAAAAACAAAATTGATAAATATTTACTAAGTCGTATTGAGGTTAGTCAAAAAATATCATTTAAGACTACACCAATGAATATTGTTGAATAGACAGGCTTATTTGAGTTTTAAATTAAGATCACTCATTTACTATAATCTCCTAGTTACTATGCATTGATATGGTGCAGTCAAAGCAACAAAATGGTTCAATAAAATTATTTCTAAAAAATAGTGTTTCTATTCTATTGTTTTTATTGATAAAAAATTATGGCACTGAAGTTGCAACATAATTGTTTAGGTGAGAGTCCAATGGTTTATTTACATACCATGACTAACCAAAATAGAGCGCTAGGGTTCCGATCCTGATTTAGGATGTCTGGTCCGAGAGCGGTCGACCTGCTAAACACTTTTACATGTTACCAGGCAGGTTACACGGAGGGATAAAAGCCCGGGAGGTATGCAATGTATGTCATTGGATCTCCTCAAACCGAACGTGTAAATAATGCCTGGAGGAAACATGAAAAAATCAATCAAAAATTTTTTAATATTACTATTAATACCCCTTACTCTAATTGTCGCTCAACCAGCGGTTGCTAAAGATAAATTCCGTGTAGCTTGGAGCATTTATGTCGGTTGGATGCCATGGGACTATGGTAGTAAGTCTGGCATTGTTAAAAAATGGGCAGATAAATATGGAATTGAGATCGAAGTTGTTCAAATCAATGATTATGTTGAGTCCATAAATCAGTATACCGCAGGTGCTTTTGATGGTTGTGTGATGACTAATATGGATGGTTTAACTATCCCTGCAGCTAGCGGTGTTGATAGTACGGCTTTAATTGTTGGTGATTTCTCAAATGGTAATGATGCCGTCATTCTTAAAAATAAAAAGTCATTAAAAGATATTAAAGGCCAAAACGTAAATCTGGTTGAATTAAGTGTATCGCATTATCTGCTTGCGCGTGGTTTGGAAGGTGTTGGCTTGTCGGAAAAAGATATTAAAGTAGTTAATACATCGGATGCGGATATGGTTGCCATTTATGGTACAGATCAGGTAACGGCTGTTACAACATGGAACCCTTTGGTGAGTGAAATACTTGGAATTCCTAATAGTAATAAAGTCTTTGATTCAAGCCAGATACCAGGTGAAATTATTGACTTAATGGTTGTTAATACTAAAACGCTAAAGAAAAATCCTAAATTAGGTAAAGCTCTTACAGGTGCCTGGTATGAAATAATGGCAACAATGTCTGCTTCAGATAAAAAAGCCATTGATGCTAAAACTTCTATGGGTAAAGCATCTGGAACAGACCTGAAAGGTTATGACGCTCAACTAGCGTCGACCAAAATGTTCTATAAAGCAGAAGATGCGGTTAAATTCACTAACAGTAAAACTCTGAAAGATACCATGGCCAAGGTTGCAGGTTTTTCATTCTCGCATGGTTTACTGGGTGAAGGTGCACCAGATGCTAAATTTATTGGTATCGAGACGCCAGCAGGCGTTTATGGTGATAAGAAAAACATTAAATTACGTTTTAATCCTAGCTACATGAAAATGGCAGCAGACGGTAAACTTTAAAATAATTTAAGGCTAGGTCGGGACAATCCCGGCCTTCTTTAAATATGGGAAGAAAAATGAAACGTTTGATGAATCTTAATCCAGATGTCTATGCGCGTGCTATTTTAGGTGCGTTGCCTTTTATCCTGATTATTGTCCTATATATAATATCATCACAAGCGCGATTAGCAGAAAACCCACGCGATAAGCTCTTACCCTCTTTTAATAGTATGGCCTCAACTATTAACACTATGGCTGTACACCCTAGTAAGCGAACAGGGGAATATACATTTTGGAATGACACGTCATCCAGTCTTAAGCGATTAGGAATGGGTATCGGTGTAGCGGCAATAATTGGGTTAATTTTTGGTATTTTAAATGGAATTATTCCTTTAGCACGTGCGAATTTATCGCCGATTATAACCATAATTTCATTGATACCGCCCTTGGCCGTCTTGCCCGTTTTATTCATTGTGTTCGGCTTAGGTGAATTGTCGAAAGTGGTTTTAATTGCTATTGGGATCACACCTTTTATCATTCGTGATCTACAAGCTAAAGTTTTAGAATTACCAAAAGAACAGTTAATTAAAGCGCAAACGCTTGGTGCATCAACTTGGTTGGTGATAGTTCGAGTTGTTTTACCACAAATACTACCAAGACTAATAGAATCTGTACGTTTGTCGTTAGGCGCAGCATGGTTGTTTCTTATTGCCGCTGAAGCAATCGCATCAACGGACGGTCTTGGTTATCGTATATTTTTAGTAAGACGTTATTTATCAATGGATGTTATTTTACCTTATGTTGCGTGGATTACCTTACTTGCTTTTATGACAGACTATTTCTTAAGACTTATTTCAATAAAAGCCTTTCCATGGTTTCATGCAACGGATAAATAATTATGGCACTGATTGCAGTAAAAAAATTATGGAAAGAATACGGCAATAATGTCGTTATCGAGCAAGTTAATATAACAGTAGAGCAAGGAGAATTTATAACCATTGTTGGTACGTCTGGTTGCGGTAAAACAACTTTTTTACGTATGTTGCTCGGCATCGAACAACCGACACGCGGGGAACTGTTATTAAATGGTAAACCTTTTCCTGAAGAGCCGGGTGAAGACCGTGGTATTGTTTTCCAACGTTATTCAGTTTTCCCACATTTAACCGTATTAAAAAATACCATGTTGGCAGATGAACTAGGTCAATCCAGGATTATTGGCAAGTTATTTGGTGATAAAAATAAACAGGCTGCAGATAAGGCTAAAGAATTACTCGAATCTGTAGGGCTCACACATGCGTTAAATTTATATCCGCATGAACTTTCTGGCGGGATGCAACAACGTCTTGCAATTGCACAAGCCTTGATGAAAAACCCCCGTATATTATTGTTAGATGAACCCTTTGGCGCACTCGACCCTGGTATTCGCGCTGATATGCATGAGTTAATTTTAGAACTTTGGAAAAAAACAGGATTAACTATTTTTATGATTACACATGATCTTTATGAAAGTTTTTATTTGGGTACTCGCTTATGGGTTTTTGATAAACTAAGACTCGATCCCGATAATACCAATGCTTACGGAGCAAATATTACTTATGACATTCCTGTTGGCAAGGCAGATCGAACTACTTATGAAGATATTGATCAATCTTTGGAAAAAAGTAGAAAAGTACTAGTTAAGTAAGGAATTGAAATATGTCAAAAACAGTATTATATGAAGATGAAATACCAGGCGGCACACACTGGTCGATGCTAATGCGTAAAGGTACAACATTACGTTTGGTTGATAATCAAGGTGGTGCGAACGTCGGAATGTTATTTTACAATCCATTAAATTATCTTGAACGTTATAACGCACCCGATACGCTTAAGTGTCAACATACATTTAAACTAACTCGTGGTCATTGCCTGTATTCGGATATGGGGAGAATATTTTGTTCAATCGTAGAAGATACATTAGGTTGGCATGATACGGTTGGCGGTAATACGACAAAAAAAATAGTCAAAATAAAGTGGGGAGAGCGTAACTATCAGGAGTATAGAAACGACTGGTATTTAAACGGTTATGATAGTTTTCTAGTGGAGTTAGCCAAGTATGGTATGAACGAACGCGATATGGCAGCCAATTTAAATTTATTTAGCAAAGTGTCAGCAGATGATGATGGTAACCTACTATTTGACCAGACAAATAGTAAGAACGGAGCGGCAATAACACTGCGCTTTGAAATGGATACACAGGTTATTTTACATACCTGCCCACATCCGATGAATCCAGCGAAAGACTATCCTAAGGTACCCATTGTTTACCAAATCAGCGAGGCTGAGAGTTTGGCTGAGAATGATTATTGTCGAAATTTATGCGATGAAAACCAACGTGGCTTTAAAAACACAGAATTATACAACATCGGTTGTGGATGCTAAGTGGTAATAAAAGAATGATTAAAGAAAGTAAACTAAAATCTGACAATGCTCTAGTGCGAGCTAATGTGCTCGCTGGTGATTACTATATAAAAGTTGTAAAACAAGGGCAGATATTTCGAATTCTTGATCTCGAGGGTAATCAGGCAGCCGATACACTTTTTTATAATGCCGATAACCCGTCTGAGCGTTATAGCGCTATCGATACTATTCGTGAACAAGGTAATCTCTATTTAACGGCAGGTTCAAAATTATTTTCCAATGAAGGTAACGAGATGCTTGAGATAGTTGCTGACACATGTGGTCGTCACGATACAATAGGTGGAGCCTGTGCAACTGAAAGTAATACGGTACGTTATGCGCTGGAAAAAAAATGCATGCATGCTTGTCGAGATAGTTGGATGTTGGCAGTTGCCGAAAATGAAGAGTATGGTTTAACTAAACGAGATATTACCCATAATATTAATTTTTTTATGAATGTGCCGGTTACCAACGAAGGTGGTTTAACATTTGAAGACGGTATTTCTGCGCCAGGTAAATACGTAGAATTAAAAGCGGCGATGGATACTATTGTGTTGATTTCTAATTGTCCGCAATTAAATAATCCCTGCAATGGATATAATCCAACACCGATTGAAATTTTAATCTGGGAAAAATAATTTGTAAAATGAACCTAAATGGGTTCCTTCGATGGACGACCATCGATGCAGGATAACTTTCGGGACGACCCGATCCTGAGAACTGTATTGTCATGTTTAAAAAAGTATTAGTTGCCAATAGAGGGGCAATTGCAACAAGAATTATACGTACGCTTAATGAAATGGGTGTGATATCGGTTGTTGTTTATGCCGAGGCAGATGCAGATTCATTACACGTTAATCAGGCTGATGAAGCTTATTCTCTTGGTGAAGGAACTGTTTCTGATACTTATCTTAATCAAGACAAAATTTTTACTATAATAAATGAATCGGGAGCTGAGGCCGTTCATCCAGGTTATGGTTTCTTAAGTGAAAATCCTGAATTTGTAAAACGCTGCGAGCAGGAGGGGGTGATATTCCTTGGTCCGACAACTGAACAGATGTCAGCTTTTGGATTAAAACATTCTGCGCGTGAACTTGCAGAAAATAATTCAGTCCCTTTATTACCGGGTACAGATCTATTAGATAATATTGAAGAGGCATTCACAGAAGCAGATCGTATTGGTTATCCAGTGATGTTAAAAAGCACAGCTGGTGGCGGTGGTATTGGTATGCAACTGTGTTGGAGTAAAGATGAATTAGAAAAATCCTATGATTCTGTCAAACGTTTGAGTGAGTCGAATTTTTCAAATAGTGGTTTATTCCTTGAAAAATTTGTTGAGCAAGCACGCCATATAGAAGTTCAAATATTTGGTGATGGTAAGGGTAATGTTATCGCTCTTGGAGAGCGTGATTGCAGTAGTCAACGCAGAAATCAAAAGGTTATCGAAGAAACGCCTGCTCCACATATTCCAGATAAAGTTCGTACTCAATTACAAGAAACAGCCAAACGCCTTTGTATTGCAGTAAATTACCGCAGTGCTGGGACGGTTGAGTATGTGTATAACCCAGACAATGATGAATTTTATTTCCTAGAAGTTAATACTCGATTGCAAGTCGAACATGGTGTAACAGAACAGATTTTTAGTATTGATTTAGTCAGGATGATGATCGAGTTGGGTGCTGATGAATCGATACCATTGACTGAGATAGAAAACACACTAAAGCCAGTAGGGCATAGTATACAGTTCCGCCTCTATGCTGAAGATCCAAGCAAGAACTTCCAACCATGTGCGGGTTTGTTAAGTCAGGTTGAATTTCCGAAAGCTAATGGAAAGAATTTACGTATTGATCATTGGATAGAAGCTGGCCTAACAGTGTCACCAAATTATGATCCCATGTTAGCCAAGATTATTGTGCATGGCGATACACGTGAAGATGCACTTCAAGACTTGCAAGATGCTATATCGCATATTCATATATATGGTATTGAAACCAATATGGATTTTGTAGCGAAAGTATTGGCTACTGATGTTTTTAAACAGGGAAAAATTTTTACACGCTATCTAAACGATTTTAACTATACCCCCACCACTATAGATGTGATTTCTGCTGGTACACAAACCAGTGTTCAAGACTATCCAGGACGAGTGGGTTATTGGGATATTGGTGTGCCACCCTCGGGACCTTTTGACAGTCTATCATTCCGTTTGGGTAATCAATTACTTGGTAATTTACAAGATTGTGCTGGTTTGGAAATTACCTTAAATGGACCGACATTGAAATTTAATATTGATACGTCAATTGTTTTAGCTGGTGCTCAGATGCAAACCAGTATTAATAATAAGCCAGTTTTTTTTTGGCAAGTTGTTGAAATTAAGGCAGGGCAGATACTTAAAATGGGTAAGGTTGATCAAGCTGGCGCACGTAGTTATTTATTGATCAAGGGGGGTATTCAGTGCCCTACATATCTAGAATCTAAATCCACTTTTACGTTGGGTCAATTTGGTGGGCATGCGGGTCGTTTGTTAAGAGCGGGTGATGTCTTAAAAATTGAGCTGGTAATAAATACTGAACTGAAAGAAATTGAAGCAGAACTTCAACCAATTATACAAAATGATTGGAATCTTCACGTTATTTATGGCCCACATGGTGCACCTGAGTTTTTTTCAAATAGTGATATCGAATCATTTTTTAATGCCACTTGGGAAGTTCATTACAATTCAAGTCGCACAGGAATACGTTTGATTGGACCTAAACCTGAGTGGGCTCGATCAGATGGTGGCGAAGCAGGTATGCATCCTTCAAATATTCATGACAATGCTTATGCAATAGGTGCAATTGATTTTACCGGTGACATGCCAGTTATTCTGGGTCCTGATGGGCCGAGTTTAGGTGGTTTTGTCTGCCCTGCGACGGTGGTTGATGCGGATTTATGGAAACTTGGTCAATTAAAAGCGGGCGATAAAATAAATTTTATTCCGATCTCAATTGATGATGCCGTTAAACTTGAAGCTGCACAGAAGAATTCAATTGAAACATTATCGCCTTTTAAAATAGACGTTGCCGCGATATCACCAAATAAAACAATTATTAAAACTATCAAAGGTGAACTTTCGGGTATCGATGTAGTTTATCGATCGGCCGGTGATCATTATTTATTAGTTGAGTATGGACCACAAGTGCTGGATATTAATTTACGCTTTCGTGTACATGCTTTAATGGAATGGATTAATCAAAATCGTATTGATGGTTTGCAAGAACTAACCCCCGGTATACGTTCATTGCAAATTCATTACGACAGTCAGCAATGCACACTTAATCGTTTAATTCATTTTTTACAAAAAGCAGAAGATGAGTTAGTCAATCTTGATGATCATAAGGTAGCGTCGCGAATTATTCATTTACCCTTAAGTTGGAATGATGAAGCATGTCAATTAGCCATTGAAAAATATATGCAATCTGTACGTAAGGATGCACCATGGTGTCCGAGTAACCTCGAATTTATTCGTCGTATTAATGGTTTAAAGTCTATCGATGATGTTAAAAAAATAGTATTCGATAGTCGATATGTAGTGATGGGGCTGGGGGATGTTTACCTAGGTGCACCGGTGGCCACACCACTTGATCCACGTCATCGTTTGGTAACAACAAAGTATAATCCTGCACGAACCTGGACTGCTGAAAATTCAGTTGGCATTGGTGGTTCTTATATGTGTATTTATGGAATGGAAGGGCCAGGCGGTTACCAATTAGTTGGTCGGACTTTGCAAATGTGGAATCGTTATCGTAAGACGAATGAATTTAGTCACCCCTGGTTGTTACGATTTTTTGATCAAATTCGGTTTTATGAAGTTGGCGCCGATGAATTAAAACAGATACGCAAAGACTTTCCTAAGGGACAGTATCCATTAAAAATTGAACAAACAGAGTTCAGTCTAAAAGACTACAACCAGTACTTAAAGGATAATCAAGACGATATCGAAATGTTTACAAAAAAGCGTCAACAAGCTTTTGATGAAGAACTACAACGTTGGATAGCATCCGGACAAATTAACTTTGAAAGTGAACAACATATTGCCGATGATCCAGCGTTGGAAGAAGCTCTTGGTAAGAATGAAGTTGCTATAGAAAGCCATGTAGCTGGAAATATTTGGAAAATTCTAGTGAGTTCTGGTGACAAGGTTAAGCAAGGTGATCCCGTTTTGGTTCTAGAGTCAATGAAAATGGAAATAGAAGTCCTTGCAACCAAACCCGGTAAAATAAAAACCCTATTAAAGCCTGAAGGTAGTCAGGTTTCAGCCGGTCAGCGCTTGCTTGTTTTGGAGATTGAATAATGCATATAACGAATTTAACTATCACGCAACTTTTACAAAATTACCGTAATAATGATTTCACACCTTTTGAGTTAATAGAGAACTTGTTAACCAAAGCAAATGAATTTAAAGAATATAATAGTTGGATTTATCTCATGGAAATAGAAGAGATTCAACCATATCTTGACACTCTTGAAGGAAAGTCTCCTAAAGAGTTACCTTTGTTTGGTATTCCGTTTGCGATAAAAGATAATATCGATCTTAAAGGTATTCCAACGACTGCAGCCTGTAAAGCATTCAGCTATATCCCTAATGAATCAGCATTTGTTGTACAGAAACTTATTGATGCTGGTGCGTTACCTATAGGTAAAACCAACTTAGATCAGTTTGCTACGGGACTCGTTGGTACTCGGTCACCTTATGGTGCAACAAAAAATAGTTTTAACCCGGATTATATATCGGGTGGTTCAAGTTCAGGATCGGCTGTTGTCGTAGCGCAAGGAATTGTTAGTTTTTCTCTTGGTACCGACACCGCTGGTTCAGGACGAGTACCCGCGGCATTCAATAACATCATTGGCCTGAAACCTAGTCGTGGTTTGCTAAGTAATTCTGGTGTGGTACCAGCTTGTCAAACTCTGGATTGTGTTGCTGTCTTTGCAACGACAGCACAAGATTTGTACACACTGTTCAATCTCATGGCAAAACACGATCCAAAGGATCCTTATTCAAGACAGAATCCAGTATCAAATCAGTCCACAAAAATGACATCGTTACCTTTTACCTTTGCCGTACCCAAGCCTGAACAATTAGAGTTCTTTGGGAATGAGCAGTACTCTTTACTTTTTACTAAAACGATAACGGAGTTAGAAAAGCTTGGTGGCATAAAGAAAGAGATTGATTTCATGGCGTTTATCAATGCAGCTAAGTTATTATATGAAGGACCCTGGGTGACGGAGCGCTATATCGCTTGTGAAACAATTATTGAAGAACAGCCTGAAGCACTTCTTGATGTGACACGAAAAATTATCGAATCAGGAAAAGATAACTTAGCAACAGATGCCTTTAATGCTCAATATAAATTACAAGCTTGCAAGCAAATAACAGACGCACTATTTGCAGAATGCGACTTTTTATTAACTCCAACAGCGGGCACAACATATACCATCGATGAAGTTAAAAACGATCCTATTCAATTAAATTCAAATTTGGGTTATTACACAAACTATATGAATTTGTTGGATTACGCCTCCATTGCAATGCCTGCAGGATTCACTTCAGACGGCATGCCGTTTGGGGTGACGTTTGTTTCGACAGCCTTCAGTGATAACAAATTACTTGCTTATGTTAATTTGTTACAACAGTCTCTTCAAATTACATTAGGTGCAACAAAGCAGGCTTTACCTAACCTGATAGCGATAGAGCAAAATTCTGATGACATGATTAATATAGTTGTCTGTGGTGCACATATGTCTGGATTACCATTGAATTATCAATTAACAGAGCGCGATGCGATATTATTTAAGAAATGTAAATCATCTGATAATTATAAACTCTTTGCCTTACCCGGATGCCCACCAGAACGACCAGGTATGATCCGGGTGAATCAAGCGGGAAAAGCAATAGCGGTGGAAGTATGGCAAATGCCAACTGAAAATTTTGGAAGTTTTTTGGTAGAAATACCTCATCCACTTGGCTTAGGAAAAGTTGAGTTAGATGATGGAAGTTGGCAACAAGGCTTCATCTGCGAATCGTATATCGAAGCGCAATCTATAGACATTAGTGACTTCGGTGGGTGGCGTAATTATATTAATACAAGTGCTTGAGTCAGCACTGTTAATTATATAATTTGTAAAAAAAGTACCGTGACAGGCCTAAATTTTACTTTATCTACCATAATTTAGAGAACTAATATGGTGCGTAACAATAAATAATGTACTATTTTGGTGCAAATAAATTATACGTTATTTAAGATTTATAATTAACTAATCTATTTAACTAATTGATTACTATGTGATAATTTGAATTATAATTATTACAGTTGATAAGCTTGCTAATGGCATAAAACTTGCCATTACTACTATGAGTGAAGAATTTAAAATAGTAACACCCTATTAGTATTGTGACACTGTAAAATAGTCGCAATAAAAAAATAACGAAGAATTTTCTTGAAAATACAGGTGAGGTCTAAGAAATGAACGGTAATGCATCACGTTTACAAGCAGTTGAGAATATAACGAGTCGATCAGCAACAGCGGTTAATCAAACAGAATCTTTAAACGATATTTGGGCGACAGATGTTTTTAATTTAGCAAAAATGGAAGCCGCTTTATCTAAAGATGCATTTGCTAGTATCAAAAAAACAATGCAATCGAACGAAGCATTAGAGCCTGAAACAGCAGACGAAGTTGCTTCAGCAATGAAAGATTGGGCGATGGAAAAAGGCGTGAAGTTCTTTTCTCATATCTTTTATCCAATGACTAATGCAACAGCAGAAAAACATGACGCTTTTATCGTTACAGATTTTGATGGTGAAGCAATTTCAAAATTTAATGGTAGCCTGTTAATTAAAGGCGAACCTGACGGCTCGTCATTCCCTAACGGTGGTATTCGAGTTACTAATGCAGCACGTGGTTATACAGCATGGGATCCAAGCAGCCCAGCTTATGTTATGCAAACTGAAAATGGCGCCACCTTAATGATACCTTGTGTATTTGCTTCATGGACTGGTGAAGCGCTTGATAAAAAAATACCTTTGCTCCGCTCGAATGATGCAATGAACACGGCGGCACAAAAAGTTCTTTCACTTATGGGTGAAAGTGACATTGCACCGTTAAACTCAAGTTGTGGTGCTGAACAAGAATATTTTTTAGTGGATTCAAAATTTGCTAATGCTAGACCTGATTTATTGTTAGCGGGGCGTACATTATTTGGTGCACCTTCTGCGAAAGGACAAGAGTTTGATGACCATTATTTTGGTGCTATCCCTTCACGTGTACAAGTATATATGCAAGATGCTGAAGATAAGTTATACCGTTTAGGTATTCCTGCAAAAACGCATCATAATGAAGTTGCACCTGGCCAATTTGAAATTGCACCATACTTCGAAGCGGCGAATGTAGCGGCTGACCATCAACAATTGCTAATGACGGTTTTACAAAATACAGCTAAAGATCACGGTTTTATTTGTTTAATGCATGAAAAACCATTTGCTGGAATAAATGGTTCTGGCAAGCATGTGAACTGGTCAGTTGGTAATGCAACACAAGGTAACTTACTTGACCCAGGTGAAACACCGGAAGAAAACCTTAACTTTTTATTATTCTGCGGCGCGGTTATTCGTGGTGTACATAAGTATGGTCCGTTATTACGCGCGGTTATAGCGTCTGCTAGTAACGATCACAGACTGGGTGCTAATGAAGCGCCACCAGCTATCCTTTCAGTTTATTTGGGTGATCAGCTAGAACAAGTTTTTGAAGATATTAAAGCAGGTAAATTGGCACCGACAGATAATGGTGGTGATATGGACTTAGGTTTATCTCAAATTCTGAATTTTAAACGTGATTCAGGCGATCGAAATAGAACGTCGCCATTTGCGTTTACGGGCAATCGATTTGAATTTCGTGCAGTCGGTTCATCACAATCTGTCTCTGGCCCGTTGGTTGCTATGAATACCATGCTAGCTGATTCACTTGATTGGATTGCAGAAAAACTCGATGCTGAATTGAAAGCAGGTGCTGATAAAACAGTTGCAGTGATTGCTGTACTAAAAGAACTCATGTCACTACATGGTAGTGCGGTGTTTGGTGGTGATGGTTATTCAAGTGAATGGCATGAAATGGCGGTTAAAGAACGTGGTTTGAAAAACTTACCAACCAGTGCAGATGCATTACCGTACTTGCAAGACGAATCTATCATAAAACTGTTTGAGTCTACCGGTGTATTAACATCTGTAGAATTGAAAAGTCGTTATGAAATTTATACAGAACAATATCTGTTGACTTTAGACGTTGAAGCTAAGTTAGTTGTTAACATTGCTAAAACATTAATCTACCCAGCTGCTGTAAGTTACCTTGCTCAGTTGGCAACAGCAGGCTCCGGTATGGAAGGCTTAGGTATAACGTTAGATAATTCTACAGCGAAAACAGTTGCTGCAGAAGCAAATGCCATGATGGCAGCAGTAGTTGAGTTGAGTGAAGCAATGGATAAAGAAGATTTTGCTTCGATAGAAGAACATATGCAATATTCTGCCAACACTATTCGAGGGTTAATGGATAAAGTCCGTGTTCATGCTGATACGCTGGAATGTGAAGTGTCGGATATATTATGGCCTTTACCAAAATATCAGGAAATGTTGTTTATAAAATAACACTACTAATAAGAAAAGGAATGATCATTACCATACTAACCTGGGCTTATAAATAAGCATTTGCCTAACGTAGCGGTTATCTAAATCCATTCATCTTTCTGTTTGTGCAGAAAGTGAATGGATACTTATTTTTGTACATAGATTGTTACAAATGAGTATACTGAGACAATAGTTATATATAAAAAGGTTATATCTATTGAATATACTTATTACTGGCGCGTCAGGGTTAATCGGTACAGCTTTACAGGCTGCTCTTCATCAGCAGGGGCATAAGGTTACCTGCATGGAACGCGGAGAAAATTGTACTAGCAATTTTTTCTGGCAACCAGATAAAAAAATAATTCATTTTGATGGTACTAAGCATATCGATGTCGTTATTAATCTTGCAGGGTCGAATATTTCCGATGGCCGCTGGACTGACAAAAAGAAGCAGCTCATTCTTGATAGTCGTATTAAATCCACCCAGTTGTTATCGACTACTTTAGCAAAGTTAAAAAGCCCCCCTAAATTATTTATTTCTGGTTCTGCAATCGGTTTCTACGGTGAAACGGGTAGTGGTATCGTTAATGAAAACAGTAATGGCGGTAATGACTTTCTGGCAAATATTTCGAAACAATGGGAAGACGCAACTAAATCCGCAATTGATGCAGGAATTCGTACAGTCAACTTGCGTACAGGTATTGTTTTAAGTACAAAAGGTGGTGCACTTCAAAAAATGCTTTTACCCTTCAAATTAGGCTTAGGTGGTGTAGTCGGTAGTGGCAAACAATACATGAGTTGGGTGAGTATTGAAGATGTAACCCGCATTATTAGCTTTATAATCGACAACGATACTCTTGTCGGACCGGTTAATATGGTCTCTCCTGAGCCCGTAACAAATTACGAATTTACAAAGTCACTTGGCCAATCATTGGGTAGACCAACGATTTTCCCTATGCCTGCGTTTGTGGCACGGCTACTGTTTGGCGAAATGGCCGATGCTTTATTGTTAACAAGCATACGGGTTAAACCAGAAAAATTAATACAGCAGGGCTATGACTTTTATCATCAAAATTTATCGAATGCACTTAAAGATATTATTCATTAATCTTTAAGACGCCGCATTTGCTGTTGATATCAGTATGTCCATCATTAAGTCGGATGCTCCCAAATGTTTTGCCAGTTTAACGTTCACATTAGGGTAGTCCGTGATAGTGCTATTCACAATGTCGGGTATATCTTCAATAACATGCCTTCCTGAGTTTAAAAAATAAGGAAGAATGATTATTTCTGTTGCACCGTCATCCACACAATTTTTTATCCCATCAGGAATTAAAGGTTCAGCTAATTCAAGAAAAGCAGGGTGAATGATAGGATACTCATCGCTACAAGTACTTTTAAGCTTTTCAGCGATAACTTTCACTTCTTCGTTAGATTGCTGTCGTCGACTTCCGTGTGCAATAACTAATAATGCTTTCATATTAAAATTCTCTCTACTTTAATTAATATTTATTTTGTACGCTAGTTCGTAAAGCTAATAAAGCCGACGATGAAGGGCATGGCTCTAAGTAATGTTGCTGTAATATGTAATTTGAAGGAAAACGACTTAAATGATGCTTAAGTAATGTTAATGGCGTTATTAACGGCATTTTATTTTCTCTATATGCTTCGAAGATAGTTATCAGTTCATTTTTATCTGATGAGTGAAGTTTTTTCTTTAAATACCCCATAATATGTAATAAAACATTAACATTTTTACCTTTGCTTGTGTGTAGCGTTAATACTTCCATAAACATATTAATATATGTCAGCCTACGTTCTTTTAAGTTATCAACAGTAGTGCCAGCAACCCATTGTCCAAGTTTCTGATATTGATGATGGTTTCTCGCCATTAGCATCAATTTATGAGTAGAATGAAAATTAATGAACGCATTAATATTTGTTTCAGGGTTTTCAATGTCGTGCCAACGTCTTAACGCATAGACACGCTCAAAAAAACTCTCACATAAATGTGGGTCATTTAAACGTCCTTCTTCTTCCACAGGTATCCAGGGATATTTTTCAAATATTTTTTGTGTAAATAATCCGGTACCGTCATAACGACGATAGCCATTATCATTTACAACAACAGGCACTCTCCATGCGCCGCAACTTGGCGATCCTTTCTTTACTATAAAGCCATCTAATTCACTAAGCTTGTCAATTACATTATCTGAATACGCTTCCATTTTATCGGTGATATCAATATTGATATCATTACTTTGTACTAAGCGTACTTTATTATTGATATCTTGAAGTCTGATGGCTGGCCGGGGAGCCGATAAGCCAACCCCCATTTCAGGGCATAAACTTTGAATGTTCATAAATTCAGGTAAGGTGTCTGATATTAAGTTATTTTTCTTATGCCCACCATCAAAACGAACATTATTTCCAAGTAGACAGCTACTGACGGCAATTATTGGTTTATTCATTGTATAACTCCTACTTATTTTTCAATGGAAGATGTTTGCCAATCGTTTGCAATCCTTCTGTTATGTCTTCACCTATTGATATGGCACCAGAGAATTCAATTTCTTGTTGTAAATCCTTTGTTACTTTTCCACCAATAAAAACAGGTACATCACTGTCGCGGACAAGGTCTATTAGTTCATCGGTTAACTGTTTGTTTTCATTTTTATGAGATCCCGAAAGAATTATGCCATTACTATTACTTCTATGTACAACTTCTGCTAACTGATTGAGTGGCATGTCAGCACCCAATAAAATGATACGATAGCCTCGAGCATGTGCTGCGAGAGACAAAAGTAACAATCCAAATTCATGTTGCTCACCGGGTAAACACGCAGCGACTATTTGAGGGCCAGTATTTTGTTGATTACGATGATGAAAACGTGCGCCCAGTTTATTCCGCATAAATGAACTAAAAAAATGTTCTTCTGCAATGCCTGTAATAACGTGCATCCATCGCTGTCCCAGCTTTTCTAATAGGGGAAGTAATAATTCTCTTGTTACGATATCAATAGGGTAGAGTGACATTGCTTCGTTATAAACAGAATCAAGTATTAGCTCATCAAAGTTGTAGACACCGCGTAACATATCATCAGTGTATTTAAGCCAGTGACTTGTTGGTATGTTGTTAGGTTTTTCACTTTCAACACCGAGGGCGTCTTTAACTCGACTTATTGCGATACCGCTATCGAGCATTTTCAAGATATTCTTTATATGCTCTATATCATTATTGCTATAAACCCGATGACCCGATTCTGTACGTTGTGGTTTTATTAATCCATAACGTCTTTCCCAAGCACGCAACGTTACCGAGTTAACCCCTGTCATTGTCGAGACAGAGCTTATTGAGTAGACACTTTGTTGATTATCGTTCATTTTTATACCTATACAATACTTATACAAAACAATAAAGTTACTTAGTGTATTTGTCAAGAATTAATGCTAATATTCCAATAATTGGGTAAAAACAACAAGTTAAAACATATTAACCCTGTACAATTAGTGTACAAAAAGGGCGTAAAATGATTGAAGTGGTTAAAGATTGTGACAATACGAGTACTGCTCTCGTGTGGTTTAGGAGAGACTTCAGAATCAACAATAATCCAGCGCTAAGCTACGCTTTGGAGAATTTTGAGAAGGTTATTCCTACATATATACATCAACAAGCAGGAGAGTGGGCTGCAGGCGGTTCATCTCGATGGTGGGCACATGAAAGCTTAACCCAACTTGAATTATCGTTAGAAAAGTTAGGGTTAAACCTGCATTACTTTAATGGGGTTGCAGCGACAATTATCCCTCAGATTGGTCGTGAACAGAATGTTTCAGCATTATGTTGGAATGATGTTTATGAACCTGATGAGTTGGCATTGAGTTTAAATGTCATCAATACATTAAAAAATATCGAGATCAAAAAATTCAATAGTCATTTGTTTTTCGACCCTGGAGCATTACTTAATAAAAAAGAATTACCATATCGAGTATTTACACCATTTTGGAAAACAGCTAGAGCTCGATTAGAAAATGTTGGTGTAGCCATTACAAATCCAATAAGAGTTAAGGTGAACGATAAGCAAAAAGTTGTATTTAAAAATGAATGTTCACTTAGCGAGCTTAATCTTATAGATGAAAATAAATGGTATCTAAAATTATATAAATATTGGACACCTGGAGAAGATTCGGCAAAAAATGCACTTAATAGTTTTATTAATGATTTATTAGCCGATTACAATAATAGTCGAGACTTTCCATCTGTTGACGGGACAAGCCAGTTATCTACACATTTACATTTTGGAGAGATAACACCAGCACAAATATTTTATAGTTTGCAACAGCATACATTTAAACAGTCCGTTCAAGCGCACTTAGAACGTTTTTTAACACAGCTTGGATGGCGTGAGTTTGCACATCATATTCTATGGCATTATCCACAGACAACGAATCAATGTATGAACTCAAAATTTTCCAAACTGTGGCCAAAAAAAGTTGATAAAAAATTATTTGACGCATGGAAAACAGGTAACACCGGTGTGGATATTATTGATGCTGGAATGAAGCAATTATGGGAAACAGGTTTGATGCATAATCGAGTTAGAATGATTACGGGTTCATTTTTAACTAAAAATCTTGGAATACATTGGCTACATGGCGCAAAATGGTTTTGGGATACTTTAATAGATGCCGATCTTGCAAATAATACTATGGGGTGGCAGTGGGTTGCAGGTAGTGGAGTTGATGCTGCGCCATACTATCGAATATTTAATCCACTGACGCAAACGAAGCGATTTGATAGTGAGTTAAAATATATTAGGCAGTGGTTACCAGAAGATAAATTATTAGTAAGAGAGCCAATTGTTGATATTAAAATTAGTCGTGAAAATGCACTTGCGCGATATAAAAATTTATAAAAATTACATTCAAACTTGTATGTCTAGTAAAAATATTTTGGCGTGGCCTGATATTATCATAGTGAGTATAAAATACTCCAGCATTTACACGTCGGCGGTAATCTAAGTGTTCACTCATTGTCGAGCACTTGAATTTCACTAAGACAATTTTATTTGTTAATGAAAATTAAAAATAGTATAGATTTCCGCCGGCGCAGGAATGAAAGCTTCAGTTAGTCTATTTGTAAATTAAATTAATTTACAACTTTAATGATTGTTGTTATTGCACTTACAACAATTTTACCTCCATTGGCAATGAAGTGGTGTTATTCTTATTACAGTAAAATGTAATGACCTTAATTAATGCCTGAAAATTTTCTCTATATAGCGAGTTTCATAGTCTTGTCTAAACTATATTCGTGTGAAGTTAATAATGTATATTAACTATATATCACAGGTTATATTTTGAATTCGACTAGATAAGGAATAACGATCTTGGAATTAAATTTACATGCTAGTGTTATTCTTATACTAAAAATATTCGCATTATTACTTTTTACCCAAGATAAGATTCGTCTTGAATTCTCAAGCTTGTTAATTCTTACTTTATTGGTTATTTTCTTTACCGTTTATTCATTTGTAAAATTAGATGATGAGCAAGTCGTTGCGGTTGATTACTTTTAAAGGTTTTGGGCGTGAGGCATTAGTTGCTATTTGTGGGTTGATGATTTTAGGGGAGGGGTTAGAAAAACAGGTTCACTAAAACCTTAGCGAGAATGTTATCACAATATTGGTCTAAAGCACCCGCTATAACATTTCTAATCACGTTGTTATTAAGTGTCGTTCTTAGCGTTTTTGTTAAATATTCATCAAGTCGAACCAACCTAACTCATTGAAACCTATTGTATAAAACATTAATGAGTCTAATATAAAGGCTTAGAACGACTATTTTAACTATCAAAAGGCTACTTTAAGGATGAAGTAACTTGGTTAAAGTAAACCAGAGTTATCCGACTAAACAATTTCGGCATATAACCCACCGTAGCTAGAAAACAGAATTATAATAAAGATCTTAAGGGGTAAAAACAGTTTAGTGTAATGGCCTATTTATACTAATTAATATGCTTTAGTTTACTGCTTGGAATGTTTATGACTTTGTAATATTTTTTGCCATTAATAGATTGGGCGCTAATTAGTAATTTCACATTATCAAAGTTGACGCAAGGAGTAGGGATATGGGTTGTTAGGTTTACACTGCTTTCTTGTTTATTTGAGAATGATAAATTTAAAAGGTTAATAGGACTATTAGGATGACACTTGTAGTTGTGTGCGTTGATATCATCAATTTTAATTGCGTTAACATTCTTAATGTTAATATCAATTGATACAGGTATGGTGATTTCTTTACCAGGGTAAAGCGGCTCATCAACTACGTTCCACGCTTCTGGGGTATCTTCTAATGCTTTAATATCAAATTTTAGATTATTGTTGTTGTTCTGAGTTTTATAAGGTTTCCGCTTTTCATCGTAATTCGCATGATGCGCGACAGAAAATGCGTTCTTGTTTGCAGCGAGAGTAGTCGTATTATAATAATAGCTTCCATCACTTGTTTTTACGGTAAGTTTAAATTCTGCTTTATTGTTATCAATGCATGGTTTATTGATGTATGTTTTAACGTCTTTTCGATTGTTGCTGCTTTGCTTAAAGTTTAATAATAGTAGTGAACGAGATTGCTTCTGCCCACATATGTTTTTGATAGCATTGCTATCCGTTATCATTACAGATTCAACATTATCAAGATTAAAGTTTGCAGTAATTGGAATGATGTTCTCTAAGCCACGATTTAACTGTAGCTCGTAAAATTTTAACCAGTTATTTTTTTCGAAGACTGTAATGTATAATTTATTTGTTTGAATGGGGGTATCTGCTATATGCGTTTTACCTCCATTATCAGAAAAGACTAAAAAAGACTTACTGAAAAGCAATAAAATGACTAAATATTTCATTGCGTTGATCATAGTGCATCCTTATCGGTTAATTTCACTAACTTTGCTGGGTTGAACTTAGAGACTGTCCATTTTCCAGCTTTTATGTCTGCAGTAATAATATTAATAGTTTTGCCATCTCTATAGTAAGTATAGCGTGGTTCGTAACTTTTTGTTTTACGAACGGGGTTTTCTGCTACGATTACTGCCTGTCGTTCATCTTTAAGTGTTGCGCTACCATTTACTTTATTTAGAAATACCTGTGTATGAGCAAGTTCATGATGAATGATAGCAAGGTCATATATTCGTTGACCGCCAATTGGAAATGTTTTCCGAGTTGGAAAATTCCGAGGGAAAGTTATAACACCTATACCACCCCTAGCTTCATTTGCTGTACCTTGAGCAATAAGAAAACCATTGAATTTTTTTGTATCGGTAATCATTTCTTTTACAACAGCAGATCTATAAGGTGTTGATGCATAGCGTTGGAAAGCTAAGTAAGCCTTTGATGTTGGCGCTAAGCGAGTAATGCCTCCAGGATTTATCGATTTATAAAAATACAAGTTTACGAATGCATGAAAATTAGTAGAACGTTTTCCTTGTGGTGCAGGAGTAAGCTCTTTTGGAATGGCTTTGTATTTTTTTAATGGACTAGAGTAATAAGTATTTATTCGATTTTGACGTTATGTAGATGGATTACATAGTGTGCACATCCTTGTGTTACTTTTTTATATAAATATACGATAGAAAACTAGTTTAATTATCTCTAACCATATTAGCTCATCGATATTAACTCACAAATCAGCTTATGACTTAATGGTTATTTTGTGTGAAAGAATTTTTAATATGCTCAAAAAACACCCAACCTACCACTATATTCCCATTGCAAAGTGAAATGTGCGATGGGTTACCTAGCAAACGAAAATAGTATCTGTTAAATTCGGAAGCATTACAGGGATTGAAATCTATTCCTTATATATAGACCACAATATAATAATTTACAGGATGTATCGCATGCCAACCTCATTCCAAAAACGTTTACCCTCATTACCTATTATTTTTATCAGTTTATTTATTGCCGTTATTGGGATTGGCTGTGGCGGTGGCGGGGCTGGAAGCGCACCGGCAACGTACAGTGTTGGGGGAATGGCTAGTGGTTTAATTAATACCGGCTTAGTGTTACAAAACAATAGTGGTGATGATTTAAGTGTTAGCGCTGATGGCAGTTTTACTTTTACAACCCAACTTGCCACGAATGCGGATTATGCGGTAACGGTATTCACTCAACCTGTCGATCAAACCTGTAGTGCAACTACGGCTAGCGGCAAAGTAGCCAGCAGTAATATTACCTCAGTGACGGTGACTTGTACTGCCGATAATCAAGATGTTTCCGGTTTATACACCGGTTCAGGTGCCGCAACCTTTACGGGTGTAAACGGTGGCGCCGAAATGACGTTGACAAAGGTCAAAGGCATTAGTAATGGCACGCGTTTTTTAATCTTTAACAATGATAACACCAGTTTCGACCTCAACGTTCTCATCGATGGTCAAGTCACCGCCATCAACAAAACCGATTTCAGCGGCACAGCTAATATCTATCAAGGCGGTAAAATTGTCGCAACTGGTGTAGCCGTTACCGGCTATGTGGCAAGTCGTTCAAAATTGCAATTAAGCTTTGCGGCCAGTGCCAGTGGCAACTTTTCAGGTGGTAGCATCGATACTACGTTTAATACCGAATACGATAAACCTGCAACGAAAGCCATAATAGATACCGATTTAACGCAAGATTTTGCAGAAGCCGTTCTTGGTGATGATAATGTTTATACGGCCATTCCAGACATGAAAGCAACTAATTTTAAATTCGATATAGATGCTGATATTTATAGATCAACAATACGTAATTCAGGGCTAACGGAAGTGTGCACTGAAGCTGGAGCAGTTGCGATACCGGATGCCAGCGTTAACATTTATGCGTTATCTGGTGCGGTTGATATAGTTTTAGTCTGCACAGATCTTGCTAATACGACGGGCTATACCGGTTTTGCATCGGTGTTGGACGGTACTAATAGTGATGATACGTTATGGTATGCCGTTGCCAATGGCACTTACTCTATCTACGCAGTATTAGTACGATAAAGGTAAGGTTGTCGCTTTATAAAAAATAACAGATTAAAAATAAAAACTTAAAAAGAAAGATAATTAGAAAATAGCTCAATGATACGAGCAGAGGGAATACATGGATACGGTTTACTATCGCACAGTATTGGGCAGTGCTTTTTTATTTGCACATCTTGGCTTAATCTCAACGGCCTATGCATCACCCGAAGGCGGTGTTGTTGTTGGCGGCAGCGGTTCCATTAACCAATCAGCTTTAAATACAACAATAAACCAAGCCTCACAAAATATGGCGATTGACTGGCAAAGCTATAACGTACAACAAAACGAACGCGTTCAATATATCCAACCTAACGCATCATCAATTTCTTTAAACCGTATTGTCGGTAATAATGCATCCGCTATTCATGGTCGTATTGATGCGAACGGTCAAGTCATTTTAGTTAACCCCAATGGTATTTTCTTTAGTCCAACCTCAGTGATAAACGTAGGTGGCATAATGGCGAGTGGCTTAGATATTAAGCCAAGCGACTTTATGAATGGCGATTATATTTTTAACGAAGTTGCTGGTACCGAGGGGTATGTTTTTAACAGCGGTATTATTAATGCGGCCACAGGTGGAAATGTTACCTTACTCGGTAAGCAAGTAAAAAATGATGGAGTTATTGTTGCGAAACTGGGTGCCGTAAATATGGCGGCAGGTAAGCAAGCCGTTGTTACGTTTGATAACAAGAGGTTATTAGCCTAGACTTAAACGAATAGCACAAGGATAAGGTGTAACTAATGAATTCAGTTGTACTAAATAAGCCAACAAAAAAACTTAAGCCAACAAAAAAACTAACGCAAATAGAGTTACGTAATCAACGTATCGCTATTTATAAAAAACACATAAAAGCCAGAAGTTTGTTTAAGGGTGTTAATGGTGAAACCTTCCACATACCTGAGACACTTGTCGCGAGACAAGCTAATTTTAAAGAATTTGTTAAGATAAACTTTGAACACGATTTTTCAGAACCAGGCGTTTGGCCAGATAGTCTTAGCACTCTCCCTGTATACAAAAAATTAAAATCCTACTCAGAAACCACTTACGGCTCAGCGATGATATATCGTATTTTGAAGGATAATAAAAAAGCTATTTTCCAAAGAAGAGATGTATTCAAAGTTAGATACGACGATGGTTTGACAGGCCGAACACCTAAAGGAGGCTTAGATTTCATATTGTTAACAAAGGATTTCCCTAATAATAAACCATACAAAGGTGGAGAGAGAAAATTTGATTTAGCTATTATTCATCATGAATTTGGACATACTCGTTTCTACAGACTTGCAAATAAAATGCAAAAAGTAAGCTTTACATTAGAAGATGAAAGGCAAGCTGTTATTAATTTAGAGAACCCTGTTAGAATGAAGAAAGGGTTAGAACCTAGATATACGTATTTCAACGGGAATAAAACTATTAATATAATTACGGGTACTCCTTCTAAAACAATGCATACAGTTGAAAATGATGATCCAACTAAGCTTGCCCTAATCGGTAGTTTTAAGGCATATCGAAAATGAAAAAAATCATTCAACTATTAATATTTGGATTATTATTGTGTTCCTGCCAAACTGTTATTTCTAAAACGCCGACACAGGTTGAATTTAATAAATTCTTTAAAGAATCGATAAAAGACTATAAAGAAAATCAAATAAAAATAAGCATTCATAGTGAAACTATACAAAACGGACAATCTGCTGTTGATGCTACTATCGACCAAATTCAAGTAACTTTAACCTTTGATATTCAAAATATTGAAAAAGTGCTAGTTCTAAAAGTACCTGAGTCAGAATATTGGGATGATGGAACGCTAAATAAAGACTGTCGCGATGATTATGTTTTTATAGCTGGATATAACATTGAACCTGAAAAAAATGTTACAGAAATTACTTTTCGAATGAGGTCGCGCTGTTTGCACGAAAGAGTTCGTCTTTTAGTCTGGGGCAAAGATAAAAAAGGTGAGTACTATCTTGGTCAGAAAACTTTCAGAACTTATGCGTCTCATGAAACAATTCATTGGTAATGCATTATTGACCTAATTTTCTATATGAACTAAATAATTTAAGTATATCGAATGAATATACCGTGTAATCCAATACCTACATCCTCATAAGAACTTGCTCAAAAAACACCCAACCTACCACTATATTCCCATTGCAAAGTGAAATGTGCGATGGGTTACCTAGCAAACGAAAATAGTATCTGTTAAATTCGGAAGCATTACAGGGATTGAAATCCATTCCTTATATATAGACTACAATATAATAATTTACAGGATGTATCGCATGCCAACCTCATTCCAAAAACGTTTACCTTCATTGCCTATTATTTTAATCAGTTTGTTTATTGCGGCTATCGGGATTGGTTGTGGCGGCGGCGGGGGTGGTGCACCAGCGCCAGTCGATCAAGATGCGAGTGGGTTATATAATGGTGCGGGTACCGGCACCTTTACGGGAGTGAATAGTAGTAACGAAATTATTCTAACAAATGTAAAAGGTATTATAGACGGTACCCGGTTTATGTTTTTTAATGCTGATAGCAGCAATGTAGATTCAAACGTGCTGTTCGATGGGCAAATTAATTCTATTACAGGAACAGATTTTGTGGGCAGTGCCACCGTTTACCAAGGTGGCAGACTAGCCAGTACCGCTGTTCAGGTTACTGGTACGGTAAACAGCCGTTCACAAATTCAATTGACGTTTGCAACAGCGAGTAACGGTAACTTTGTAAGTGGTACAGTGAATGGCACCTTTAGTGATGAATATGATAAAGCGGCAACGTTTGCGAGGGTTGTTTTTAATGGTGGAAACGGAGACTGGGGATGGTTGCAAGCTAATAGTGTATATATGAGTATCGACGGTATGACAATGGAGGAATTAGGGTTTTCAGAATCTAAAAAGTCTTATAGCAGTGAAACCTCAAATTCGGATAGTAGTGAGTTCTGCACTCATAATGGTGAAGTTGATATTTCTTTGTCCGGAAAAAATATTTATAACATAACAAATGAAGATATTATTGATGTTATATTTCCAGGTCCAACTACCGCTCCGTGTACTGACTTAAATCCAACAACAGGCTATACAGGTTTTTTTACGGCCATTGATGGCACCAATACGGATGATACACTTTGGTATGTTATTGCAAATGGTACGTATGCAGTATTCGCAATAGTTACGCGGTAATTACATAAATAATATAAAAACGAATAAGTATTGCTCAGCCACGAACAGAGGGAAGACATGGATAAGGTTAATATTCGCACGCTGTTTAGCAGTGCTTTTCTTTTTTCGCATCTCGCCTTAGTTTCCAATGCCTATGCTAACCCTGAAGGTGGCGCAGTTGTCGGAGGTAGTGGTTCTATTAACCATAATGGTTTGAATACCACCATTAACCAAGCTAGCCAAAACATGGCGATTGATTGGCAAAGTTATAATATTCAACAAAATGAACGCGTTCAATATATTCAACCTAATTCTTCTTCTATTTCTTTAAATCGTATTGTCGGCAATAACGCGTCAGCGATTCATGGGCGTATTGATGCGAACGGTCAAGTTTTTTTAGTCAACCCAAACGGTATTTTCTTTAGCCCAACCTCAGTGATAAATGTGGGTGGAATAATGGCGAGTGGTTTAGATATTAAGCCAAGCGACTTTATGAACGGCAATTATATATTTAATGAAGTAGCCGGCACCGAGGGTTTTGTTTTTAATAGTGGTATTATTAATGCGGCCACAGGTGGCAATGTTACGTTACTCGGTAAGCAAGTTAAAAACGATGGAGTCATCGTTGCGAAGCTGGGTGCTGTGAATATGGCGGCGGGTAAACAAGCCGTTGTAACGTTTGATAATGCGGGTTTGCTAGGTGTAAAAGTAACAAAAGAAGTTTTACAAAATGAATTAGGTATTGACCCTGCTGTTTTAAACAGCGGTACGATCAATGCGGAAGGCGGGCGTATTTTATTAACGGCTAGTGTTAGTCAGGATATTTTCTCTAGAGCAGTCAATACAGGTGGTATGACAGATGCAACCAGTGCGGTAGTTAATGCTGACGGTACTTTTACACTAGGCGGTGGAGCCGATGTTGTAAACACTGGAACGTTGGATGTATCGGTAAAAGATACTATGACCACAGCAGGTAATATTGTAGTTATCGGTGAAAATGTTACCAATAGTGGTGTCGTTAAAGCAGATAATGAGTTTGGTACTGCAGGTAATATAGAGTTACATGCCAATGATACTACCCTGTTAACGCAAAAGAGTATGGTTTCTGCACAGGCAACCAATAATGGGGCAGGTGGTAACGTAAAAATATTGGGTAATAAAGTTGGCTTAATCGACAACGCCCAAGTGAATGCATCGGGTGTAAATGGCGGCGGCGAAATTTTAATTGGTGGTGATAAAACAGGCCAAAATAAACATATACGTAACGCTGAGTTTATTTATTTAGGTGAAAATACCAATGTAAATGCAGATGCTAATGATAATGGTAACGGCGGTAAGCTAATAACGTTTGCAAGCGATACGGCAAGAATTTACGGCAAGCTTTCTGCGCGTGGTGGTGCAAATGGCGGCAATGGAGGTTTTATTGAAACGTCAGGCTTGTCAGGTTTTGTTATCGATGGTGCTCCCGATATTTCAGCTTCGTTTGGGAGAGGTGGCGAGTGGCTTATAGATCCTTTTGAAATTAGTATTATTTCTGGTGGTGGCGCTATAAATGATTCGGGAGGTTTTTCTGATAACAATGGCCCTACATTTATTTCCATTGCTACCGCACAAGTTAATGTAGATGATATTTATAATGCTTTAAATTTTAGTAGCGGCCAAAATACGGTAACAATCACAACAGGGGCAGGTACTGGAACAGGTAATATCACTTTTGGTACTAATTTTGATTACACTGGAAGCAATAGTTCGAGTAATAATGCTGGTAGTACATTAAGATTAAACGCTGCTAATAATATCGAAACAAATGGCAATAATATCATTTCTGATATTAATTTAAATTTAGAATTTAATGCAAACTCGGGAACAAGTGCTTCTGGCATTGGTAGTGTTAATGTGGATAATTCTATAATTGCAACCAATGGAGGTGATTTTACTGCAACAGGTATTGACTTTACGATAACTGAAACAACTCTAGGTAATAATCTTAATTCTGGTAGTGGTGATGTTACTCTCACATTTGATGGTGCGATAAATATCAATGGTGCAATTACAACCAATGATGGATTTTTTAACTCGACATCAACTACTTTTTCTAGTACTTCGGCTATCAGAACGACCAATTATTCAGGCAATGATGCTAATGGTGATGTTACTATTACAACGAATGGTACAGTTGCAACTTTGGCTTCTGTTTCCATTGGCGGCGATATTATTACTCAGGATGGGAATGTTGATTTATTAGCAAATCAAGGCGCAAATTTAGTTGAAGGGACAATTGGATTAACAGCTACAGGTAATATTGCAAGTGCAAATGGTGATTTTTCGGCAAGTGGAGCTTCATATTCTGCGATCGCTGGTTCTCTTCTTGATGCAGGAACAGGAGAGATTAATTTTAATAATATTTCAGGTACAGTTAATCTAGGTAATACAACAACATCAGGTCAGCTTAATATTGTTGGTGTTACAGGTATTACTCAAAATTCGAACGACAGCATAGCTGTTAGTGGTACAACTTCTATTGATGCTGCAGGCACAGTTAATCTAGTGAGTGCAACTAACGACTTCGAAGATGTACAGGTTTCTAATGCCACAAGTCTTACGATACAAGACCAGGATGCATTGCGGTTAGGCGATCTTGTATTAACGGGTACCGGGACAACACTTGATGTTACCACTGGCGGTAATTTAAGCCAAATTGCGGGTAGAACAATACGCAGTGATGGTAATACGATTATAAATAGCAATGGTTCAATTGGATTAAATAATTCGGGTAATATTATTACTGGAACGGTTGCTTTAAATAATGCTGCGAGTAATGGCAATGTACAAATAAGAAATAATGGTGTTTTAGATTTTGCAACATCTAACCTCGGTACAGGAAGTTTAACTGTAAATGCAACAGGAATCACCCAAAGTGGCGGTGCTATTACACAGGCTGCTGGTGCAGGTAATGTTACATTAAACGCAGGTAGCGGGGCGATAACACTTACTAATACAGCAAACGACTTTACCGGCAACGTTTCGTTAAATAATATTGGAGCCAATGATGTAGCAATTGCTGATGTAAATAGTATTGCATTAGGGGCTTCGTCTGTTGGGCAAAATCTCAATGTCACTGCCGGAGTTGGCGGTGATATTACACAAGCCACTTCGGGCAGTGGTTTAAATGTTGCGAGTGGTGTTGCAACATTTAATGTTCAGGATAATCAATCGATTTTTCTTCAAAATATTAATAATAACTTTGGTTCCTATGCTTTAAATACAGCGGGTGCACAATTTAATAATATTACATTGTGGCGTAACAATAATATTGATTTGGGAACGCTTACTATAACAGGTGATCTAGATGTTAACGCCGTAGGAACAATTACAAACTCGGGCACAAACTTAACGGTTGCAGGTAATACGATTTTAAATGCTGACAATACTGGCGCATCGCAAAACATTACCTTAATAACCGGTATTAATAACTTTAATACGGTGAATGTAACGAATGGTAATGACTTAACACTTTCCGATACCAATGCGATTGTGTTAGCGGGTTTAAACTTGGATGGCGATCTGACTGTTAGTGCCAGTGGTAACGTAACTCAAACAGCCAACATTGTTATGCAAAATAATACAACGGCTAGAATTAATGCTGGAACGGGCAGCATTGATTTAAGTACTGCGGCAGCTAACGATTTTAAAAATATTGTATTGAATGCGTCTGGTTTCGCAAGCATTTCTGATGTTAACGCAATAAACATAGGCGATAGTATTGGAACGACTTCTAATGTAAACGGTAATTTAACCATTAACGCCAACGGCAATATAGGTCAAACTGCCGCAATAACCATGGGTACCGGCACCATTGCCGATTTTAATGCAGGTAGTGGGCAAATAAACTTAGCCGGTTTTAATAA
>Ga0316206_1000434_pt1 | contig 58714 bp, 55 predicted proteins | sample 6monthpyrite_MG_FD_204942 | JGI IMG/M metagenome (GOLD analysis project Ga0316206, IMG submission 204942) | Microbial mat bacterial communities from mineral coupon in-situ incubated in ocean water Damariscotta River, Maine, United States -... | ecosystem: Environmental > Aquatic > Marine >...
ATACCTGCTCCAGATCTGCCAACGGCTGGTTTTATTAATGGTGTTAAAGGCATTCGTGATGCTTATCATACCGGACGTGGTCGCCTGGTTATGCGTGCTCGCTGCACGATCGAAACCAATGAAAGTAATGGTAAACAAACCATTTTGGTTCATGAGATTCCTTATCAGGTCAACAAAGCACGTCTTATAGAAAAAATTGCTGAGCTGGTTAAAGACAAAAAAATTGAAGGTATCACTGAGTTACGCGATGAGTCGGATAAAGACGGCATGCGTATCGTTATCGAGCTGCGCCGTGGTGAAGTTGGTGAAGTTATACTGAATAACCTGTATTCGCAAACGCAACTGCAATCTGTGTTTGGTATCAATATGGTAGCGCTGGTTGATGGTCAGCCAAAGCTGCTTAATTTAAAAGAAATTCTTGATGCGTTTATTCGTCATCGTCGTGAAGTAGTTACCCGTCGTACTATCTTCGAATTAAAAAAAGCACGTGAACGAGCTCATGTATTAGAAGGTCTGGCGATTGCGCTGGCCAATATTGATGACGTTATCGAGTTGATTCGTACGGCGTCTAATCCTGCTGAAGCAAAACAAAAACTGGTCGCAAGTGTCTGGGTTCCTGGTTCGCTAACTGATATGTTAAGTCGTGCTGGTGCTGATGCAACTCGTCCAGAAAACCTGAGTGCGGAACTTGGTTTGTTAAAAGATGGATATCATCTGTCTGAAACGCAGGCACAGGCAATTCTGGATTTACGTTTACATCGTCTGACAGGTCTTGAGCAAGATAAGATTATTGATGAGTTCAAAGTACTTCTTGAACTTGTAAAAGAATTACTGGAAATTTTGTCCAATCCTGAGCGTCTATTGGAAGTCATTCGTGAAGAGCTTGCTGAAGTAGTAGAAAAATATGGCGATGAACGCCGCAGTGAAATCATTCAAAATCGTTTAGATTTAACACTGGAAGATTTAATAACCGAAGAGGATGTGGTTGTTACCATGTCTCATGAAGGTTACGTTAAAGCTCAGCCATTAACAGAGTACTCAATACAGCGTCGTGGTGGCAGAGGTAAAGCCGCTACTAAGATGAAAGACGAAGATTTCATCGACAAGCTGTTTGTAGCAAATACACACGATACCTTACTGTGCTTCTCAAACAGAGGTAAGGTCTACTGGATTAAAGTTTACGAACTACCGATAGCGAGCAGAGGTTCTCGTGGTAAACCAATGGTTAACTTGTTGCCGTTGGAAGATGGTGAACGGATTAATGCAGTATTGCCAGTTCGTGAATACGATGAAGATCATTTCATCTTTATGGCGACCAGCAATGGTACTGTGAAGAAAACTTCTTTACCTAATTTCTCACGTCCTCGTAATGGTGGAATTATCGCGGTTGATTTACGTGATGAAGATACCCTGGTTGATGTTGCTATTACAAACGGTTCGTCACACATCATGCTATTCGCTGATTCAGGTAAATCAATTCGATTCTCAGAAACCGATGTACGTGCAATGGGACGAACTGCTGGCGGTGTACGTGGAATCAAATTACCTGCAGGCAATAAAGTCATCAGTATGATCGTTGCTAAAGAAGAAGGATATATCTTAACTGCTACAGAATTTGGTTATGGTAAGCGTACATCTCTGGATCAATATTCATTGCAAGGTCGCGGTGGTCAGGGTGTTATTTCAATTCAAACCAGTGAACGTAATGGCGCAGTGGTAGGCGCTGTTCAGGTCACTGATGAAGATGAAATTATGCTGATTTCTGATGGTGGTACGTTAGTCAGAACAGAATCTAATGGTATCTCTATAACTGGCCGTAACACTCAGGGTGTTCGTCTGATACGTCTGGGCGATGCTGAAAAACTTGTTGAAATAGAGCGTATTGAAAATCTTTCAATTGATGACGAGACTGATGAATCAATTGATGCAGATGCGTCGGCAGAGTCTGATTCTTCTGATACAGATACAGCAGAAGATTAATCAAAAGATATTTATAAATTTATTTACTAAATGGGGTGAACAGTGAGTCGTGCTTATAATTTTAGTGCCGGTCCAGCCATGCTGCCGGAAGCCGTTTTAAAACAAGCTCAACAAGAGTTGCTTGATTTTGCAGGTACTGGTTCTTCGGTAATGGAACTGAGTCATCGCAGTAAAGAATTTATTGCAGTTGCTGAACAGGCAGAGACGAATTTGCGCAACGTCATGGCGATTCCTGATAATTATAAAGTTTTGTTCTTGCAAGGAGGTGCCAGTAGTCAATTTGCAATGGTGCCTATTAACCTGTTAAACGGCGCTAAAAAGGCTGATTATTTCTGCACAGGACAATGGTCTAAAAAAGCCATTGCCGAAGCCAAACGTTACTGTGAAGTGAATATAGTTTCTGACAGTTCAGACAGTAAATTTACGACCATTGCGAATTCCTCTGAATGGAATTTTAGTGATGATTCGGCTTATGTTCATTACACGCCCAATGAAACAATTGTTGGCCTTGAGTTTGACTCAATTCCAGTAACTGATAAACCATTGGTTGCTGATTTCTCTTCTAGTATTTTGTCGCGCGAAATTGATGTTAGTAAATTTGCTGTTATCTATGCGGGTGCACAAAAAAATATAGGCCCTGCCGGTCTAACACTGGTTATCGTTCGTGAAGATTTAATCGGCAATGCAATGCCCAATATGCCAGCCATGCTGGATTACAAAACACATGCTGATAATGATTCAATGTATAACACGCCACCAACCTATAGCTGGTATCTTGCAGGCCTCGTATTTAAATGGCTGAAAGATAACGGTGGTATCAAAGCGATGTCAGAAATTAATCAGCGTAAAGCCGCTAAATTATATAAAGCGATAGATGACTCATCATTTTATAGTAATCCGATCGATATCAAATACCGCTCCTGGATGAATGTGCCATTTATTTTGGCTGATGATAGTCTTGATAAGAGCTTCCTTGAACAGGCTACTACAAAAGGTATGACAACGCTTAAAGGGCATCGTTCTTTGGGTGGTATGCGAGCGAGCATTTACAATGCGATGCCTGAATCTGGTGTCGATGCGTTGGTTGAATTTATGGCTGAATTTGAAAAAAACAATACTTAAGTTTTTTAAATAATTACCTGAAAAAATTAAATGGTAAAAAATAAAAATGTATAAAATTAAAACTTATAACAATATTTCTGACAAAGGATTGTCACGTTTGCCTTCTGATCAATACCAAGTAAGTGAAGGTGCTGATGATGCAGATGCCATCATGTTGCGTTCTGCTAAGTTGCACGAAGAACCTATTGATAGCTCTGTTCGTGCGATTGGTCGTGCCGGTGCGGGTGTAAATAATATTCCTGTCGATAAAATGAGTGAGCGTGGGATTGTTGTTTTTAATGCGCCGGGTGCAAATGCTAATGCAGTTAAAGAACTTGTAATTGTTGGTATGTTAATGGCAGCACGAAATATTTGTGATGCCTGGCAGTATTCAGAAAACCTTGAAGGCTCCGATGCTGAAGTAAGTAAGGCTGTTGAAGCGGGCAAAAAACAATATGTTGGTTTTGAATTACCTGGCCGTACTTTAGGTGTCATAGGTCTGGGTGCAATTGGTGTTGAAGTAGCCAATGCAGCTGTAGCTCTTGGTATGAATGTTATTGGGTTTGATCCAACGATTACGATTAAGCGTGCCTGGCAGTTATCGTCTGACGTTCAGGAAATGGACAGTGCAGAAGCACTACTAAATGAATGTGATTTCGTAACTTTTCATGTGCCCTTAATTGAATCTACTAAAAACCTGTTAAATGCAGATCGTTTGGCCACCATGAAAGATGGTGTTGTCATTATGAACTTTGCGCGCGATGGTATTATCGATGATGATGCGGTTTTAGCAGGTATTGAGAGCGGCAAAGTTAACGCGTATGTATCTGATTTTCCTTCACCTAAATTAAAGGGTCAAAACAGAGTTTATACACTACCTCATTTAGGTGCTTCAACTAATGAAGCGGAAGATAATTGTGCAATAATGATTGCTGATCAGTTAAAAGATTTTTTACAAAATGGTCATATAAAAAATTCTGTTAACTTTCCTAATGTAAAATTATCCCGTAAAGGCAAGCACAGACTGGCAATTGCCAATATGAATCGTCCGGATATGGTTGCTCAAATTTCACATATACTGGGTCAGGCAAATGTAAATATTTTACATATGGTCAATGAGTCACGTGGTGATCTGGCGTATACATTAATTGATGTAGAATCACCTTTGTCAGAAGATTGTGTAAATAGTCTATCTGATGTTGAAGGGGTTCTTAGTGTGAGAGCGCTATAAGTAACAATGTCTGAACAAGATTTAAATAATATTAGGATTAGAATTGATGAGCTGGATCAACAAATTCAGGCATTAATTTCTGAGCGTGCACAATGTGCTCAGCAAGTCGCTGAAGTTAAAATGCGTGCCGGACAAAAAGAGGGAGAGAAAACCCTTTTTTATCGCCCTGAACGAGAAGCGCAGGTTTTGCGAGCAGTAAAAGAACGTAATGCAGGTCCTCTTGATGCTGATGAAATGGCCCGTTTATTCAGAGAAATTATGGCAGCTTGTCTTGCCTTAGAGCAGCCATTAAAAGTCGCCTATCTTGGTCCTGATGGCTCTTATACTCACGTGGGGGCTTTGAAGCATTTTGGTGGTTCAATCAATGGCTTGCCATCTGTTCAAATTGATGAAGTCTTTCGTGAAGTTGAAGCAGGTAATGCGGATTTTGGTGTTGTGCCGATTGAAAATTCAACAGAAGGTGTCATCAGTTACACCTTAGATATGTTGCTGCATTCCTCTCTGGTAATTTGCGGTGAAGTAGATTTGCCAATTCATCATAATTTAATTACAAATTGTGATGAGCTTGCGACTGTTACAAAAGTGTATTCTCATCAGCAATCACTAGCCCAGTGTCGTAACTGGCTGAATAAAAATCTTCCTGGTGTAGAAACAATTGCAGTAAGCAGCAATAGCCATGCAGTGACTTTATTAAATAATGATCCGAATGCTGCAGCGATAGCAGGTCAAATGGCATCTGATCTTTATTCGGTTCCTGTACTTAATCAAAACATTGAAGATCAGGTTGATAACACTACGCGTTTTATCGTACTTGGAAAACAAAGTGTGCCTGTTAGTGGTGAAGATAAAACTTCTTTGTTGGTCATGTTGCATAACAAAGCTGGTGCTTTACACGATTTACTATCTTCATTTGCAGATCGTGGTATCAGTATGAGTAAAATTGAATCACGTCCTGCACAGAGTAGTGGCGTCTGGGAATATGTTTTCTTTATTGATATTCAGGGTCATCGTGATGATAAAAATGTTGCAGAAGCCATTACTGATCTCGAGCATAAATCAGCGATGCTAAAAGTTCTTGGTTCTTATCCTGTCGCTGTTCTCTAAATTTTTCTATGACTATTTTATATAAAGAGCTGGCTACCAAAGGTGTGCAGGGCTTAACTCCTTATCTACCGGGTAAACCAATTGATGAACTTGAGCGTGAGCTGGGTATTACTGGTTCAGTAAAGCTTGCTTCCAATGAAAATCCTTTGGGCCCTTCAGGCGCTGTTCAAAAAGAACTGGCGAAAGAAATTTCTGGACTACACCTCTACCCGGATGGCAGTGCACATAAACTAAGACATCGTCTGGCTCAGGAACACACTCTGGACGTGGATCAAATTACCTTAGGTAATGGTTCAAATGATGTGCTTGAATTAATTGCCAGAGCGTTTCTGACAGATCAAAGTTCTGCGGTATATTCTGAATATGCATTTGCTGTGTACCCGATAGTGGTTCAGGCAATAGGTGCACAAGCTAACATCGCTAAAGCATATGCTGTGAATCATGATTCTATGCCGTATGGTCATGATCTTGATGCAATTTTAAAAAGTGTCGATTCAAATACAAAAGTTATTTTTCTGGCTAACCCTAATAACCCGACGGGTACCTGGATAGAGCCTGCTGCATTGCATCGTTTTTTATCTGAAGTGGATAAAAAAATCATTGTCGTGTTAGATGAGGCGTATTTTGAATATATGCCGGAAAGTTTAAAACCAGATTCGGTTAAATGGTTAACTGAATTCTCTAATTTGGTTATTACCAGAACCTTTTCAAAGATACATGCTTTAGCTGGTCTACGTGTTGGCTATGCGCTATCTAATTCTGAAATTGCTGATCTGTTAAATCGTGTGCGTCAGCCATTTAATGTCAATACTATGGCGCAGATTGCTGCCTGTGCGGCGCTAGATGATCAACAGCATGTTGCGCAAAGTATCGTCGTTAATACGCAGGGTTTAAAGCAGTTAATGATTGGTTTTGATGAGCTGGGTTTGTCTTATATTCCATCCATTGGTAATTTTATATCAGTTGATATGAAACAGATGGCTGCTCCGATATATAATGCGTTATTACGTGAAGGTGTCATAGTCAGACCAGTGGCTAATTATGGACTACCAAATCATCTGCGAATTACTGTAGGTAATCAACAACAAAATGAACGTGTTTTATTAGCGCTTGATACTGTTTTGAACGAATCACTTAATGAGAATGAGCATGATTAAAAAACTATGCGTTATCGGTGTGGGTTTAATCGGTGGCTCTTTAGCTATTGCTTTGCGCCGTGTCGGCTACTGTGAAGAAGTGATTGGTGCTGGTCGTAGTAAAGAACGCTTGCAAGTTGCTCAGGATCTTTGCGTGATTGATTCTTATAGCACTAATATTTCTGAAGCTGTTGCCGATGCGGATATGGTTTTTGTGTCTGTGCCTATGGGTGCAATGGCTGCTGTTTTTAAACAAATTGATGGGCATGTAAAACCAGGTGCTGTCATTACTGATGGTGGTAGTGCAAAAGTCAGTGTGATGAAAGATGCTAAAGAGTATTTAAAATATTCTTATTCTCAGTTTGTTGCAGGGCATCCTATTGCAGGTACAGAGCAAAGTGGTGTTGAGGCAGCATTTGGTGAGTTATATCTGAATCGTCGAGTTATCATTACGCCTACTTATGACACGAATAAACGAGCTACAGATAAAGTGACAGCCATGTGGCAGGCTGCAGGTGCTACAGTCGAATCAATGTCTGCCGTGCATCATGATGATATTTTAGCAGGCACTAGCCATTTGCCTCACTTACTGGCATATGGTCTGGTTAATTGTCTTTTCGAAAGTAACGATTCAGAAAACTTTTTTAAATATGCTGCTGGTGGTTTTCGCGACTTTACTCGTATCGCATCCAGTGATCCGGTCATGTGGCGTGATATTTGTTTATCAAATAAAAAGGCGTTATTGGATAGTTTAAGTCAGTATCAAAAAGAGTTGGACAGGTTAAAAGATGCTATAACCCAAGATGATGCTGATCAGCTTTTATCTTATTTCCAGTCTGCTAAAAAATCACGTGACAAATTTAACTTTTAATATACATGTTACTTATAAGGTTCTCTTAGATGAGTTTACAGTTCAAGTTACAACCCGCTAACAAAATCTCAGGTGAGATTAGAGTGCCGGGTGACAAATCTGTTTCACATCGTTCAATTATGTTTGGTTCGATCGCTGAAGGTACAACCCATGTTACAGGTTTTCTGGAAGGTGAAGATAGTCTCAATACATTGCGCGCATTTAAAGCGATGGGAGTTGAAATAGAAGGACCAGTTGACGGTAAGGTTACAATTCATGGTGTGGGTATGAATGGTTTGAAGAAACCTGAAACTGCTTTGGATATGGGTAATTCTGGTACATCGATGCGTTTGTTATCTGGCTTGTTATCAGGTCAGTCCTTTGATCTAGAATTAATTGGCGATCGCTCTTTAAATAAGCGACCAATGAAACGAGTTACTGATCCTTTAGCTATGATGGGTGCAAAAGTAGATACCGCTGAAGGTGGTCGACCACCTTTAAAAATTCATGGTGGCAGTGCGATGAAAGGTATTCATTATGATATGCCGATGGCCAGCGCACAGGTTAAATCATGTCTGTTATTAGCAGGTATGTATGCAGATGGTGAAACCAGTGTAGTAGAGCCTGCACCGACACGTGATCACACAGAACGTATGCTAACGGCTTTTGGTTACCCGGTTAAAACTGAAGGTAACAGAATGAGCCTGCAAGGCGGTGGCAAATTAACCGCTTGTGACATTGATGTACCTACCGATATTTCATCAGCAGCTTTCTTTATGGTGATGGGTGCGATAGCCAAAGAAGCCGATATTTTAATTAAACATGTGGGTATTAATCCAACACGTACCGGTGTGATAGATATCCTGAAGCTAATGGGAGCTGACATCACCTTAGAGAATCACCAAGAGATTGGAGGTGAGCCAGTGGCTGATGTTCGTGTTCGCAGCAGTCAGTTAAAAGGTATTCATGTACCGGAAGAATTAGTGCCGCTAGCGATTGATGAGTTTCCAGTTTTATTTGTTGCGGCGTCTTGTGCTGAAGGTCAGACAGTAGTCACTGGAGCACATGAGCTTCGCGTTAAAGAAAGTGATCGAATTCAGGTAATGGCGGATGGACTTGTTGCCCTGGGTATCGATGCAACAGCAACTGATGATGGCATGATCATTAATGGTGGCCTAATTAAGTCGGGTACGGTTAATAGTCATGATGATCATAGAATCGCAATGGCCTTTAGTGTGGCATCACTGGGCGCAGAAGGTGAGATCGTTATCGACGATTGCGACAACGTGAACACTTCATTTCCAACCTTTGTCGAGCTGGCGAATCAGGTTGGCCTACATCTAACAACGAACTCATAGATATGTCAGTAGAAAAATTAATCACTGTAGATGGCCCAAGTGGAGTCGGTAAGGGCACTATTTGCCTGTTGTTGTCTCATAAAATGGGTTGGCCTATTTTAGATAGTGGCGCTCTGTATCGTCTGACTGCCTGTGCTGTGATGGATGATAAAACAGCTGAAGATGACCACGCAACACTGGAAAAAACAGCTATTGAGCTCGATGTGCGTTTCGAAAGTGGAGATGAGGGTTTGAGATACTTCCTTCGAAATGAAGATGTCAGTGAGAAAATTCGAGAAGAAGCCACTGGTAATATGGCCTCTAAAGTAGCTGCTGTAGAGGGAGTTCGTGCAGCATTACTGGAAAAACAGCGCTCATTAGCCAACGAAGCTGGTTTAATCGCCGATGGGCGCGATATGGGGACGGTTGTGTTCCCAAATGCACCATTAAAGATCTATTTAACAGCAAGTGCTGAAGAAAGAGCCGAACGGCGTTATAAGCAGTTGAAAGATAAGGGTATTGATGTTAATATCCGCGACCTCGTAGCCGACTTGACGGCTCGGGATGAACGAGATTCTAACCGCAAGGTTGCGCCACTTAAGCCTGCCGAAGATGCTGTCATTATTGACACCACTGATTTATCGGTTGCTGAAGTCGAAGCCAAAGTGCTCGATCTGGCGCAAAGTTGCTTTAGTTAATCGTTCATTGATTGATCCAGCCTTAACTGGCCGATGAAATCAAAAAATTGGCGATCTGCTTAAGCAGATCATTTGTTTAACACTAACCCTGTCTATCTGATCAGCCAGTCCTATGGTTGAAAATCTAACAGATAAACAGTTTCTAAGGAAAATCATGTCTGAAAGTTTTGCTGAATTATTTGAACAGAGTCTTGCTGAGACTACTATGGACGCTGGTGCGATTATCACCGGTACTATCGTAGATATCCACAATGGCTTTGTTTTTGTCGCTGCTGGTTTAAAATCAGAAGGCGTTATCGCTGAAAATCAATTCTTTAATGAGAACGGTGAACTCGACATCAACATCGGAGACGAAGTTGAAGTTGCACTGGAATCTATTGAAGATGGTTGGGGTGAAACTCGTCTTTCTCGTGAAAAAGCTAAGCGCGCTAAAGCTTGGATCCGTCTTGAAAAAGCATCTGAAGCTGACGAAATTGTTACTGGTATCATCACTGGTAAAGTTAAGGGTGGTTTCACTGTTGACCTTAGCGATATCCGTGCCTTCCTGCCGGGTTCATTAGTAGATGTTCGTCCCGTACGTGACACTACGTACCTTGAAGGCAAAGAGCTTGAATTTAAAGTTATCAAGCTTGACCAGAAACGTAATAACGTTGTTGTATCTCGTCGTGCTGTTGTTGAAACAGAATACAGCGAAGAACGCGAAAAATTACTTGCTGGCCTAGAAGAAGGTAAGGAAGTTAAAGGTATCGTTAAGAACCTTACTGATTACGGCGCATTCTTAGACTTAGGTGGTATTGACGGTCTGTTACACATTACTGATATGGCTTGGAAGCGTGTTAAGCACCCATCTGAAATCGTTGAAGTTGGTAAAGAAATCAGCGTTGTTGTTCTGAAGTTTGATAAAGAGCGTAACCGTGTATCTCTTGGCCTGAAACAAATGGGCAATGATCCTTGGGCTGATATCGCACGTCGTTATCCTGAAGATACTCGTTTATTCGGTAAAGTTTCAAACATCACTGATTACGGTTGTTTTGTTGAGATCGAAGAAGGCGTTGAAGGTCTTGTTCACGTATCTGAAATGGACTGGACTAACAAGAACGTTAACCCAGCTAAAGTTGTTACTTTAGGTCAGGAAGTTGAAGTAATGATCCTGGATATCGACGAAGAGCGTCGTCGTATTTCACTGGGTATGAAGCAATGTTCTTCAAATCCTTGGGATGATTTCGGTACTTCTCACAACAAGAACGACAAAGTTGTTGGTACGATCAAATCAATCACTGATTTTGGTATTTTCGTTGGTCTGCCTGGTGGCATCGACGGTCTTATTCACTTGTCTGATCTGTCATGGAACAGCACTGGTGAAGATATCGTTCGTAACTTCAAGAAAGGCGATGAGCTGGAAGCGGTTGTATTATCAATCGATCCAGAACGTGAGCGTATTTCTCTTGGCGTTAAACAAATGGAAACTGATCCATTCTCAAGCTTCCTGGCTGTTAACGAAAAAGGCAGTATCGTTAAAGGTACAATCACTGATGTTGATGCAAAAGCAGCAACGATCGATTTAGGTGATGGTATTGAAGGTACGCTGAAAGCTTCTGAGCTGTCTCGTGACCGCGTTGAAGATGCACGTACGGTACTGAAAGTTGGTGAAGAGATTGAAGCTAAATTCACTGGTGTTGATCGTAAGAGTCGTATGGTAAATCTGTCGATTAAAGCGAAAGACAACGATGAAGAGACTCAAACTTTGAAAGATTATTCTAGTTCTGCTCCTTCTGCAGCACCTACCTTAGGTGACCTGCTGAAAGAACAGATGGATGCTGGTAAAGACGGCGAATAATCTGTTTTGTGCTATGATTGGGGTGTGTATGCAAAATACACACCCTAATTTAACAAAAAAAATAAGATAGGAAGGGGACATGCCTGATTCTGCTGCAAATTCATTGATGAAGTCCGAGTTAATCGAAATGATGGCTCGTAAACAAAGTCATTTGGCTTATAAAGATGTGGAATTAGCGGTTAAAAGCCTTCTTGAACAGATGAGTCAGTCACTTTCATCTGGTGAACGTATCGAAATCCGTGGTTTCGGTAGTTTTAGTCTTCATTATCGTCCACCTCGTGCTGGTCGTAACCCAAAAACAGGTGATTCAGTCGAGTTACCGGGTAAATATGTACCTCATTTCAAACCAGGCAAAGAGTTAAGAGAAAAAGTTAATGATTCTTTCCTCGAAACCGGTTCATAAATCTTTATTAATTATTCTTAAAAAAATTAGTGCTGTATGATGAGAATAATTGGCTTAATTTTTTTCTTTTTAGTTCTTTTTTTATTATTTGTTCTGGCTTATTTAAACTCAGAAATTATTCATTTCGATTATTTACTCAGTCAGGCTGAGTTACCACTATCACTATTGTTGTTAGTCTGTTTTCTTGCGGGTGTTGCACTCGCAACGTTGTCGTATTCTGGGCTTATTTTTTCTTTAAAGCGGAAAATAAATAAACTTACCTCAGTTAAGCGTCATTCCTAGTGTTAGTCATTCACATCTTCATGGTGGTTGGTTAGAATAATCACTTATGGAAGACATCATTACATACTGGCCCTGGTTATTTTTATTATTACCCGTTGCTTATTTATTTGGCTGGGTAAAGGGGCGCCGGCATCATAAATCTGATGATGATAATTGTACAAATTCACTGTCTTCTGATTACTTCAGAGGTCTCAATTATCTACTCTCTGATCAGCAGGATAAAGCGCTACCAGTGTTTTTAAGGCTGGTACAGGTCGATAATGAGACCATAGATACACATCTTGCACTGGCTACAATCTATCGTCGCAGTGGCAATCTTGATAGAGCTATTGAAGTTCATCAGAATCTGATTGCTCGTCCGTCTTTGTCAGCAAACTATCGAAGTAAGGCGTTACTTGAGCTGGGCAGGGATTATCTGGCTGCCGGTTTATTTGATCGTGCAGAAGGCTTGTTTAATGATGTGATCAAAAGTGGTCACAATCAGCAAGAAGCTCGACAGTTTATGCTGACCATATATCAGCAGGAAAAAGAATGGTCAGAAGCGATTAAAATTGCAAAGGCATTAATACAGCAAGGCGATGATAATTTGAGGCCGTTGATTGCTCAGTTTTATTGTGAAGTTAGTGATCAGTTTTTCTCAAAAGGGAATACACGTCAAGCGGAAAGTAGTGCTAAAGATGCATTGTCATATTATCCTGTTTGTATAAGAGCAATGATAATAAAAATTCGAAATGCAGCTTCTCTAAAAAAATATAAAGATGCAATTAAAACTGTAAAGCTTGTAGAACAGACAGACCTTGATTATTTCCCTGCCATTCTTTCAGACTGTCTTCATAGTTATCGTGAATTGGGCAAATTAGGTGAACTGGTTAAGTATTTAAAGCATGTTGAAACGAGACGTGCAGATTTGAATTTAATGGAAACCATCGTCAATTTGATTGTTGAGGTTGAAGGCGATGAAGCGGCATTTAAATATCTTCAGGGACAGTTATCAAAAACACCAGACATTAATGGTTTATCAGCTTATATGAGTTTGCTAAACAAACAAGATAGTTATTCTGAAAGTAGTGATATCCATAATATCAGGCAAATTCTGGATAGAATGAAAAACAATTTAAGTCAGTTTCAGTGCAGAAAATGTGGCTACACATCTGGCACACTAAACTGGCAATGTCCTAGCTGTAATAGCTGGGGTGAAATTAAACCCGTAACAGGCAATATAAATGCAAAAAACTGATTCAAAAATAATTGTTGCACTGGATTATGCAGACAGAGCCGAAGCAATGGATTTTGTGTCACAGATTACGCCGGATCTTTGTAAGCTAAAAGTTGGTAAAGAAATGTTTACCCGTTTTGGTCCCGATTTTGTTAAGTCATTGTCTGATAAAGGCTTTGATATTTTTCTTGATCTTAAGTTTCACGATATTCCAGTCACTGTAGCGAAGGCCTGTGAAGCAGCTGCTGATTTAGGCGTATGGATGATGAATGTACATGCGCAAGGCGGAGTTCGCATGATGGAAGCTGCCAAAGAGGCTCTGATAAAATGCAATTCTCAGTCACAATTAATAGCGGTTACTGTTTTAACAAGCATGGCGCAACAGGATTTAAATGACCTGGGTATTAATCAGAAGCCATCAGACTTCGCCTTGTCTTTAGCAAAATTAACCCAACAGTCTGGACTGGATGGGATTGTTTGTTCAGCACAAGAAGCTGATGTGATGAGAAATGCATTTACAGATAACTTTCTTCTGGTTACACCAGGAATTCGTCCAGCAGGTTCAGAATCTGATGATCAGCGACGCATTATGACACCGGTGGATGCTTTAAAAGCGGGTTCTAATTATCTTGTGATAGGCCGTCCAATTACTAAATCTGATAACCCGACAGGCGTATTGAGGACAATAAATTCAGAAATTTCTGATTTCTAAAGATTTATAAATTAAATAAACTCTTTGTGTCGACGGATTGACAACATACTCAAGGAGTTTGAGATGAATATATTCAGAGCTATTGTTTTAGCTGCAACGTTTGTTTTTGCATCAGCCGCCTGGTCTGCTGCAATTAATATCAATACGGCTACATCTGAGCAATTAACGGCGCTTAAAGGAATTGGGCTTAAAAAAGCGCAAGCTATTGTCAGTTATAGAACTCAAAATGGACAGTTTGCATCAGCTGCTGATCTGGCAAATGTTAAAGGAATTGGTTTGAAAACAGTCGAGAAAAATAAATCATTAATTGAAGTTTCTAATTAAATTAAACAACGTCAAAAAACATACGTCGATATAAAGGCCTGCATTATGCGGGCCTTTTTAATATATGCATTTTAATATATAAAAGGGTTAAATGACTTGGTTATTGCTGTGTGAACAATATAGGAATAGATGGTGAGGGCAATCATGGACATGATGACGATGCTTTTACGATGCATTTCAGATTTAAATATATAAAAACCGATCGAAATATACAAAACCATAGCAACAATTTTTGCAATAACCCATGGGTTTTCATTGCCCGGTACAATGTCGCCTATAATTAGCAAGCTAATCGCACTAAACAGCAATATTGAGTCATTAAAATGAGGCAGTATTCTAAATATTGTGCTTTTTAGTTCAGCTGATTTAACAATCAACAGTCGGACTCTCAAAATGAAAAGTACAATACTGATAATAACTGTCATGACATGAATGATTTTAGTAAAACTATAATATTCCATTAATGGTCCATTAATATTGATCTTCGTTCATTGGGTTTCTGACTTTAGGTTATAATACAGCATAACTTTATAGACTCTAGTATATGACCCGTAGCTTCTTTGAAAATGTATATAACTGCCTGCTGATAACGGATCCTGCAGAAAAAGTCAGTACAACTTACCAGTGTTTTGATGATTACCACTCAGGTAAGCTGGTTATCAGTAATACTGAGCCAGCAAAGACGATACCTGTACCTGGTCGTCCTGATCGACCAATATTAGTAGATGCCAGAAAAGTGCCTAAGCGAACGATGAATTCAGTTAAAGGCAGGGTTGTGTTAGCTCATGCAATAGCCCATATTGAATTTAATGCTATTAACCTGGCGCTGGATGCGGCCTATCGATTCAGGCATATGCCAGCCCCTTTTTATGCTGACTGGTTAAAAGTCGCCAAAGAAGAGGCCGAACATTTTAGTCTGATTAATGATTACCTTAAAAATCATGATCATCAATATGGTGATTTTGAAGCCCATAATGGTCTCTGGGAAATGGCGCTTAAAACAGATTCCAGCGTTCTGGAGAGAATGGCACTTGTTCCTCGTGTGCTTGAGGCACGAGGACTTGATGTAACACCAGGTATGATTGACAAGCTGACAGCTGCAGGTGATATTGAGCTGGTGGAGTGTCTTAAGATAATTCATAAGGAAGAAATAGGTCATGTTGCGATTGGTAGCCACTGGTTTAAATACAGTTGCGAAGAGGTAGGTGTTGAACCACGACAAACATTTCTTAATTTATTGAAACAGGAACATGTGAAAAATGCAGTTCGCGGGCCATATGATGAATGGAGTCGGATACAGGCCGGGTTTACAGAAGACGAAATACAAGATTTAAAATCTTTAGAAGTGAGTAGAAATAAGCGATGAAAAAATTAATACAAAGTTGTTTGTTCGTAGTCATCATGAGCTCTGGTTTAGTTAAGGCCGGTACTGATGTAGCAACTATCGTTAAATTCTCTGAGAGAGAAGAAGGCATTGGTGCGTATCCTGTCAGATATATAATGACTAAAGACACAGTACGAATTGATGATGATAATGATGACGGAGATTACGTACTTTATGATGATAAGAAACGCATGATCTATAGCGTGAATCATGATGATCAAACAATACTGGTTATAAAGCATAATGAGTGGGAACTGCCATCATTTAAATTTCAAAGAAACGTAAGCTGGAAAAAATTAGAAGACGCACCAGCGATTAATGGAAAAAACGTTTTAAACTACTGGCTTTCTGCAGGTGAAACAGTGTGTTCAGAAGCGCAGGTTGTTGAAGGGTTTTTATCAAATGAATCGGCACTGTTAAAGCGATATAAACAAACCTTGTCTGGTGAGCAGGTAACTTCACTGGTAGCTACGCCTGAAGACATGAGGACGCCTTGTTTACTGGTTGATCAGGTTTACAATCTGGGTAGTGTTTATGATAAAGGTTTTCCGATTCAGCAATGGCATGTGAATGGTTTACAGAGAATTATGTTGTCGTTTACGACAGATGAGAAAATATCATCCAAACTATTTGATTTGCCGGCTGATTATAAAAAGTATTCAATTGGAGATAATCTAAGATTTGGTAATGGCAATAATATGTCACCAGTTAATGGAAGCTCTCCAGCTCATAGTCAAAGCCATTAGTATCTTGTCGTTCTTTAATTGAAAGAACGCTGCCATGATCATGCCAGTCACCGAGAACAATTCGTGTGGCTGAATGATCGGCGATAGAATATTCATGAATATCTGGACGGTGAGTGTGACCGTGAATCAGCCAGTTAAGTCTTTGAGTCTTAAAAACATCATCAACGGCATTCTGATTAACGTCCATGATATCTTCATTTTTAAGTGAAGTTTCAGCTTTGCTAGTTGCTCTTAAAGATTTAACAATATCTTTTCTTTCTGAGATAGTTTTAGCAGTAAAGTCTTTTTTCCATTGTTCTGTACGAACCGTTTTTTTAAACTTCTGATAACTAATATCGTCGGTACAAAGGCTGTCACCGTGCATCAGAATAACGTCAGTTTGATTAATGTTTAACAGGCTGGGGTCAGGAATAATTTTGCAATGGGTGCGTTTTTCAAAATCGGAATGAACTAGAAAGTCACGGTTTCCATGCATAAAGTAAACAGGTACGTTGTGTGTGTTTAGTGTTTCAAATGCTGTGAAGACAGCATCTAGTCCTTCAGCTGGGTCATCGTCACCAAGCCAGTATTCGAAGAAGTCGCCCAGAATGTAAAGGGCTTGTGCGTGAACAGCCCGCTGATTAATAAACTGTGAAAACAGTTTAATAATAGCGGGTCTGTCTGCAGTCAGATGAAGATCTGAAATAAAAAGTATTTCAGGTATCTGAGAGGCTTTTTTATTCAATAATAGATGCTTTGCTGATTATGATTGAGTCAACAGGTACATCGCTGTGTCCAGCTTTAACCGTTGTAGGAACACTGATAATTTTGTCAGCAACGTCCATACCTTCGGTAACTTTACCAAAAACACAATAACCCCAGCCCTGGTCAGTAGGTGCAGTATGGTTCAAAAAGGTGTTGTCTTTTGCATTGATGAAAAACTGAGCAGTCGCTGAATCAGGAATCATGGTTCTTGCCATTGCAACGGTACCACGATCATTGCTTAAGCCATTGTCTGCTTCAATTTTAATACTGTCACGGGTTTCTTTCTGTGACATGTCTTCAAGCATTCCGCCACCCTGGACCATGAAGTTTGGAATAACGCGGTGAAAGATGGTATCTGTAAAAAAGTCATCCTTAACGTAAGTCAGAAAATTTTCTACAGTAATAGGTGCTTTATCTGGGTATAGCTCAAGTACGATATCACCCATTGATGTTTCAAATTTGACTTTTGTATTTTCAGACATGACAGGAATCCTGTGTAATTAATTGTTTCAGGCCCATTACAGGCTAGATTTGAAATTTATTAAATAGATAAAACTATTCAAAACAAAATGTGATTTTAGCAATTTTTTAAACATTATGTATTAAATATTGCGTTATTATTAGCATAATAGTCCGGCTTTTGAGGTAGTCATGTCGAAATTAGCAATAATAGGTGGAACAGGTCTGGCTCATCTGAGTAACCTGAAGATTGTCAATAAACAAATGGTAAACACGCCTTATGGACCAGCTTCTGCGCCTCTGATAACGGGAGAATTGTGTAATGAGTCTGTTATTTTTATTGCCCGGCATGGTCATGGTCATACGATTCCACCACACAAGATAAACTATCAGGCAAATATCTGGGCATTAAAATCTCTGGGAGTGGAACAGGTTATAGCAGTTGCAGCCGTTGGCGGTATAACGAATAAGATGTCTCCCAAGACTATTGTCATACCAGACCAGCTTATTGATTACACCTATGGCAGAGAGCATACTTTTTTTAGTGATGATTTCAATCCAGATCGTCATGTTGATTTTACTCATCCGTACAACAAACGATTACGCTCGGCTATGCTTTCTGTTTCGGAAGAAACTGTGTTCAATATCGTTGATGGAGGTACTTATGGTGCAACGCAGGGGCCGCGATTAGAAACAGCTGCAGAGATCAATAAACTTGAGCGTGATGGCTGCGATATTGTTGGAATGACTGGAATGCCTGAGGCTGTGTTGTGCAGAGAGCTTGAAATGGAATATGCAACCTGCGCTGTTGTGGCCAACTGGGGTGCAGGGCGCGGTAGGGATGAAATTACCATGTCAGAGATCGAGGCCAACCTGATTGATGGTATGAAAAATGTTCGTGATCTAATAGAGAAAACATTACCGATTGTATTATAAACCAAATCAAAAATGAAAAACGGTTGCTTATACTTTATTAGATAAAGCTCTTGCTGTTTTTACATATTTCCCACGAGAAAATAATAACTGCAGTCTTGATCCGCCTGTCTGTCGCCAGAGTAGTGCGGCACGAATGCCGGCAAGCAAAAGTACACGAATCTTATCCGCATTGGCATTACTGGATAAATATGCTTGTTCGCCTTCTACGATTATTTTAGGCTGCAGGGTGCTGACAGTTGTTTTATATACATCAGCTATTTTAGACAGGGTGTTTGGGTGTGATAAATCGAAATAATCAAGTTGTGATTTAATTTTTTCAAGTCGCTGGCTGATTTCATCAAGCATACCATCCGTATTCTCAAGTTTTCTTTGCAGATGTATTAGTGTGATTACGTATCTGGTTACATCTGTATTTCTGTTGTTACTTTTGTTATCAAGTTGGTTCTGTAAAGTTCGTAAGCCCTGAATAATACCGGTGACATTGCCGTAAATAGAAATAACATCAGGCGTATCAAATTGTAATAAGCTTTCAATGCTTGCTTCAACAGCGGCCTGATTGGTTTTGCCGTGCCAGGCAATATCCTTAACCAGTTCAGCAGCCTGAAATATTCCAGCCAGCGCAATCGTTTTATCTTCTTGTGAATAAGGCATATTAATTAATTTCGTTATACATATTGTCGATTATACCGCCACCTAGGCATTCATCTTCATTATAAAAAACAATGGATTGTCCCGGAGTAATGGCTCGCTGTGGTTCATCAAAAGTAACTTTACAATGATCATCAGAAATCTGGACTATCGTACAGCTTTGATCAGGCTGACGATAACGTACTTTAGCGTTAAGTTGTAAGCCAATCTCAGGAGCGACATCAGTCCAGTCTAATTGCGATGCTTCTAGAACATTATGATAGAGCAAATCATTTTCCTGCCCCTGAGCTGCAATCAGGATATTATTTTCTAAATCTTTAGCAACGCTAAACCACGGTTCTTCGGCCTGATTTTTTAAACCGCCAATACCAAGACCTTTACGTTGTCCTAAGGTGTAATACATCAGGCCGTGGTGCTTGCCTATACAGTTGCCTTCAGGGTCATGAATTTCACCAGGTTGTGCTGGTAAATATCGCTCGAGGAAATCTTTAAATTTTCGTTCACCAATAAAACAGATGCCGGTGCTGTCTTTTTTGTTAAAGGTGATCAGACCTGCATCATCAGCCATTTTCCTGACAACAGGTTTTTCCAGTTCACCAACTGGGAAAAGTGCTTTTTCCAGTTGTTTTTGTCCCAGTGTGTAGAGGAAATAACTCTGATCTTTATTATGATCAAGGCCTTTTAACAGATGTGATTTTTTTTCAGAAGTCGAGCGTCTGGCGTAATGACCAGTCGCAATATAGTCAGCACCAAGCTCCATGGCATAATCAAGAAAGGCTTTAAATTTAATTTCTTTATTACAAAGGATATCCGGGTTGGGTGTTCTGCCTGCTTTGTATTCTTCAAGGAAATTTTTAAATACACGATCCCAGTATTGATCAGAAAAATTCACACTGTGAAGTTTAATACCTAACTTATCACAGACAGACTGTGCATCTGCTAGATCTTCAGCTGCTGCACAGTAATCATCTTCATCGTCATCTTCCCAGTTTTTCATGAAAAGACCTTCGACCTCATGACCTTGTTTTATCAGTAATAAGGCGGCTACCGATGAATCAACACCACCAGACATACCAACAATTATTTTCTTTTTTTCCAAGACAATTATTCCAGATCTTTTAGTAGTTCTAGCGGGAATCGTTTACCCATTCGATAATCATTTATGCATTCTAAAACCAGAGGGCTTCTAAGCTGTTTTTTTTGTTCGATGATTTCTTCATAACTAAGCCAGCAAGTTCTGATTATATCGGTATCAAGTGCCTGGTTTTCAAGTGTGTGAGTAACTTTTCCTGTAAAACACAGGCGTATATAGGTGCGATCTTTTTCGGGAAAAACCCAGCGATAAAGTCCTGTCAGAAATTCAGGCTCAAATACTGTTGCTGTTTCTTCTTCAGTTTCGCGAATAACAGCATTTACGAAACTTTCATTTGGCTCAAGATGACCGGCAGGTTGATTCAGAACTTTGTTTCCATCAACTAATTCTTCCACCAGTAAAAATTTGCTGTTTTCTTCAATCACAGCGGCGACGGTTACATGAGGCTTCCAGGTCATTATCAGGCCTGGTCGGTATCAGTGTTACGTCTTTTATCCTGAAGTTTTTTTACAACTGACCAACGCCATAATAATCGAATGCCGACATAGCCTAAAACTGAAAATATAGCACCAAGCAAGAAGCACCCAAACAGGAAAGGCTGCCAGATTGCCAGCATGCCATTAGTCAGCCATTCTGTTGTGGGTTCAAATTTAAAGGCCATTTCGGGAGTCTGTAAAATCCAGGCGCCAACTTTATAGGCGAAATAGAAGATGGCTGGCATGGTAACCGGGTTACTGATCCAGACTAATACTACCGAAAGCGGCAGGTTACTTTTAACAATGATGGCCACACCAGCAGCAAGGGCCATTTGAAAGGGGACCGGCATCATCATAAAAAACAAACCGACGGCAAAGGCTTTAGCGATTGATCGGCGGTTGAAATGCCATAAGTTAGGGTCATGAAGCAATGTGCCAAACATTTGTAGTGATTTGTGATCCCGGATGGTATGCGGGTCTGGCATGTACTTCTTCAAAAAACGCTTAGGCATGACTTAAATTCAATAGGAAAAGGTGAATTATCGCCTGTAGAGCATTATGATTGCAATCAGATAACAAGGATGTTTCATGATCGTCAATTCTATACCGGTTTTAGCGATTTCATTTCTGCTGGGTGTGGTCAGTTTACAGCTACAGGCTACCTTACCATCAGCTTACTGGGCGGTATTATTAATACCTGCTTTAGTATTAGCTATTTCCTTTCAAAAATCACATTGGTTGCTTTTTTTGTTGGCTGGTTTTTTCTGGTCGGCATTATTTGGCTGGAGCTATTTGCAGGCAGTTCCTGATGTTTCCATTGCTGGACAAAATATCAGGATAATCGGTGTTGTCTCCAGTTTGCCGATAAAGCGAGAAAAAGCGACAAAATTTCGTTTTGATATTGATGAATTTGAGGTGCCAGGCTATTCGGGTGGTGTTCCCAAAAGCATTCGTCTAAGCTGGTATTACCCAAAATCTGAGATAAAAGCGGGAGAACGGTGGCAGTTTCTAGTCAGATTGAAGCCACCCAATGGTTTTCAAAATCCCGGTGGATTTGATTATGAGGCCTGGCTGTATCAGCAAGGTATTCATGCAAGTGGTTATGTAAGAAAAAGTCAGTTTAACAAGAAGCTGGAGAGTCCGGCCTGGCATTCTGCTTTAAACCAAATCCGATCTTTAATTCGTGATCAAATCAATTCAAGCTCTAGTCCAGACATGGCTGCGTTATTAAATGCACTGGCAATAGGATATAGAGGTGATATAAGTCCGGATTCCTGGCGCGTGTTTATCAGAACGGGTACGAATCATTTAATTGCTATATCAGGCTTACATATCGGACTAGTTGCGGGGTTTAGCTGGTTTTTTTTACGACTGTTGTCACGTCTGCGTCCCATTGGGCGGGTATTGAATCAGCGTAAACTGTTAGTTCTAAGTTTTAGTGTCGCAATTACATATGCTGCAATGGCAAACTTTACTATCCCAACTCAACGAGCATTAATTATGCTGGGAGTGGTTTATCTTGCGGTGTATTTCAACCGGCAGATAACTGTATCTCAAACACTATCGATCGCTTTGATTGCTGTTTTACTGTATTCGCCGGCATCAGTGTTGTCAGCTGGGTTCTGGTTATCATTTCTTGCTGTTGCGGCTATCAGTTATAGTTTGAGAGGAAGATTACCAGGCCGGAATAAAGCAGTGATGTGGATGTGGCCACAGGTAGTGGTGATTATTGCTCTGATCCCCATTGGGTTTTATTTTTTTCAACAATCATCAGTGATTGCTTTACTGGCTAATGTAATGGCAATCCCAGTTGTTAGTATGTTGATATTGCCATTACTACTGATGAGTTTGTTGGCTCAATTGATCAGCCCGGAGCTTTCAGCTGTCGGCGTTTTGCTATCAGCTGAGATTCTGTCGACTTTATTACAAGTTTTGGAATGGTTGTCTGAATTCGAATGGTCGGTTTGGGTGCATGCGCAACCGAGTATATTGTCGTTAATATTTGCGATGTTAGGCCTCATGCTGTTGTTTGCTCCCTTTGGAGTTCCTGCCAGATGGCTGTCCGCAATTTTGTTTTTGCCACTACTGACCAGCAAAGCAGAATTACTCCCGGTAAAAAGCTTTGAGCTTCATGTATTAGATGTTGGTCAGGGCTTATCAGTATTTATTCAAACACGGCATCATCAGCTGTTGTTTGATACAGGGGCCAGGTTTAGTCAGCACTTTGATGCGGGCGAACGAGTCGTTGTGCCTTTTTTAAGGCAATCAGGTGTTTCTCAGATTGATAAGCTAATCATTAGTAATGGAGACAGAGACCATATAGGCGGTGCTGAGTCTGTTATAAAAAATATAGAAGTGAAAGAGGTGCTGGGGCGTGACATTGAGAATTTAGAACATCTAAATAAAAGTCTTTGTAAGCGTGGTCAGAAGTGGCAGTGGGATGAGGTTAGTTTTGAGATAATGCATCCGGAGCATCAAAATTATCGTAAACGGAATAATTACAGTTGTGTTCTCAGAGTAAGTAATCAAAAGGCTTCGGTACTGATTGCGGCAGATGTAGAACAAAAGGCTGAATCTGAATTATCACTTCAATACTCAGATCTGTTGCGATCAGATGTTTTGATAGTGCCGCATCACGGTAGTAAAACGTCTTCTGGTACTGTCTTTTTAGAGAATGTTGATCCAGATATTGCGATTTATTCAAGTGGTTATCTAAACCGATACCGTTTCCCCAGACCTGAAGTCGTCGAGCGATACAGTGCTTTGAGCATTGAGCAATTAAACACGGCTGAATCAGGGCATATTGGCTTAAGATTTGATCAATCGGGTCTTGAGAATGGACCCACTGGCTATCGTAAGCAATACTCACGTTACTGGCATCGAGCCAGTAACAATGATTAATTAGCATTTTTGGCATAAGTATTTGACTGAAAACAGTTTTTAGCATGTTTCCCCGCTTCTTCTGTTAGTAAATAGCGGCTAATTCTAGTATGATTTACCCCACTATTAACTGGTCTATCAGGAAGTATCTGGCGTGTTAGAATTTGTAAAAGCAGGTGGTTGGCTTATGTTTCCAATCATTGCCTGTTCAATTATTGCTTTAGGCATAGTAGGCGAGCGCTTCTGGACCCTGCGTCGCAGTAAAATCATCCCCAAACATCTTGTAGCAACCGTCTGGCACTGGATCAAGGAAGGAAAACTTGATCGCTCAAAAGTCCAGGTGATCAGCGAAGAATCAGCACTAGGTAAAATACTTGCTACTGGCATTATGAATAGTCAGTCTGATCGTTCAAGAATGAAAGAAAGCATTGAAGAAGTTGGTCGGCAGGTTGTACACGGCATGGATCGCTTTCTGAACACGCTAGGCACGATTGCAGCCATCTCTCCATTGCTAGGCTTGCTAGGAACCGTGGTTGGTATGATCAAAGTATTTGCTGCTATCACTATTGTCGGTGTCGGTAATCCAGGTGAACTGGCCGGTGGTATTTCTCAGGCATTAACAACAACTGCAGCGGGATTGTCTGTGGCTATTATTGCTTTGATGTTTCACCGCTATTTCCGTGGCAGAGTCGATGAGCTTGTTGTAGAAATGGAACAGGAAGCCATTAAGCTGGTTGACGTCATGCACAGTAAAAATATTAAAATGACGGGTGTTGCTAAGTGAACCTGAAGCCTGACAGACAGGACAATATTGAGCTTAATCTGACGCCGTTAATTGACGTGGTTTTTCTATTGCTAATTTTCTTTATGGTCTCGACGACATTCGAAAAACAAGCAAAGTTAAAGTTGCAACTTCCTGATGCTTCAACCGAAGCAAAAGTTCAGGATCAAAAAACAGTGGTGATTGGTATCGATGCAAAAGGTCATTACTACATCAATGATCGTCAGGTGGTTAATACCTCGTTAGAAACACTAAAGATAGCATTGAAAAAAGTCACTGATGGCAAAACGGATATACCGGTTACTTTAAGAGCCGATGCAAAAACACCTCACCAGGCAGTTGTCACTGCTATGGATGCTGCCAGCCAGTTAGGTCTGGTAAAACTTTCAATAGCAACCTTGCAGTCTCAGTAATAAATCCTATGCAAGAAAATAAACCTGAATCAATAGTAACGTACAAACGTTTGTTGTCGTATGTGACGCAATATTGGGTTGTTTTTTTGTTTGCCGTTATCGGCATGATAATTGTTGCGTTAACAGAAACAGCTTTTGCCGCCATTATGAAACCAATGTTAAACGGCGGATTTGTAGATAAAGATCCTGATGTCATGGCATGGGTACCGATATTATTAATTGCAATATTTGTGGTCAGAACGATTGGCAGTTTTGTTTCCGGTTATGGCATGAGCTGGATAGGACGAAATCTTATTCTGACTATCAGAAACCAGATATTTGATAAGATGCTGAAGTTGCCAGACGCATACTTTGATCAGAATGAAACCGGTAAAACGGTTTCGAAATTTATTTACGATACTGAACAGGTAGCAAATGCGGCAACACAGTCAGTCACAACATTGATCAGGGATACAGTGACTTTAATTGCGCTGTTTAGCTGGATGTTGTACCTCAATGTTTTTTTAACCTTAAGTTTCATTCTGGCTGCTCCGGTCATTGGTGTTTTAATTGCTATTGTTTCAAAAAGATTTCGTACCATAAGTCATCGTATACAAAATTCAATGGGCGATGTCAGTACAATTGTTGATCAGAGTGTTAGAGCACAACGAGTAGTTAAAATTTTCGGTGGACACGAATACGAAGCTGACACTTTTGAAGCAATTAATCAGAAAAACAGACGACAACAATTAAAACTTGCACTCACTACAGCCTTAAGTGTTCCTGTTATTCAGCTGATTATTGCTATTGCTCTGGCCGGCGTTATTTATGTGGCGACGATGGATGTGAGTATAGATGTAGGCACATTCATGTCATTCTTTATGGCAATGATGATGTTGTTTGCGCCAATGAAAAGACTAACCAATGTTAATGTTGATATACAAAAAGGAATTGCAGCTGCCATTAGTGTATTCGAATTACTTGATCAAAAATCTGAAGAAGATAATGGTCAGAAACAACTTTCCGGTGTGGTTGGTGATATTCAATACAAAAAAGTTTGTTTCGAATATGAAACCAGTCACAAGCGCGTATTAAATAATATTGATCTGGACATTAAGCACGGACAGACTGTCGCATTTGTAGGTCGTTCAGGAAGTGGCAAAACAACACTGGTCAATTTATTGCCAAGACTGTATGAAATTTCAGAAGGTAGTATAGAAGTTGATGGTCATGATGTGCGCGACTATACCTTATCGTCACTGAGAAAACATATTGCTTATGTTGGTCAGGAAACGGTTATTTTCAGTGCAACCTTAAAAGATAATATCGCTTATGGTCTGATGAATAATGCCAGCGATGAAACCATCGTCAAAGCAGCAACTGCTGCACATGCAATGGAATTTATAAATGATTTACCAGAAGGTCTGAATACTTTTGTTGGTGATAAAGGTATTCAGTTATCAGGTGGTCAGAGACAACGTATAGCGATTGCAAGAGCCTTGTTACGTAATGCGCCTATACTTATTCTTGATGAAGCAACATCTGCGTTAGATACTGAATCTGAGCGTCATATTCAGGAGGCGCTAGAAGAGCTTGTCAAAAACAGAACGACAATGGTTATTGCTCATCGACTTTCAACAATAGAAAATGCTGACAAGATAGTCGTTATGGATTCAGGAGATGTCGTTGAGCAGGGAACTCATCAGGAGTTAATTCGCTTAGTTGATGGTCATTATGCTTCTCTGCATAGAATGCAGTTTAAAGATGCGGAATCAACAATACAAAAACCAGAATTAACTTCCGTTAATGAAATAAATTCCTGATATTTGTATCCAGAAAAAATGAAATCTCTGAATAATTATTGGTACGATTTAAACCCGGTTGCTTTATTGTTGTGGCCGGTATCCATGCTGTTTCGTTTGTTAGTACTGCTAAGAAGACTGTGTTACAGGGTTGGTTTGTTTAAATCTTATAAGATGAGCAAGCCGGTTATTGTGATAGGTAATATTTCAGTTGGTGGCACTGGTAAAACACCTTTGATTATTGAATTATGCCAATTGCTTGATTCATGGGGAATTAAAGTAGGTATTATTTCTCGCGGTTATGGTGGGACAGGTCCGTGGCCGCACCAGCTTACAGCAGAATCGGTAGCCGAGACATCTGGTGATGAGCCAGTACAAATATTTCAACGTACCCGGATACCTGTTGTCGTTGGGCCAGACAGAGTTGCAGATGTTGAATTGCTCTGTAAGAATAATAATATTGATTTAATTCTTACAGATGATGGTTTGCAGCATTACCGCTTACAACGAGACCTGGAGCTGGTTGTTATTGATCATCAACGACAATTTGGAAATGGTTTTAGTTTGCCTGCTGGTCCGTTGCGCGAACCGGTCTCCAGATTAAAAAAATCCAGCTGGTGTATTTATAATGGAGGTGAGAGTGATTATTCATTCAAAATCGAGCCTTCATTTGTTAAACAGCTTTCATCAGATAGAAAAGAATCGTTAAACTTTTTTAAAGGGAGCTTTGTTCACGCTGTCGCCGGAATAGGTAACCCTGAACGTTTCTTTAATATGTTGAGAGAACTTGGTTTAAATATCATTGAGCACACTTTTTCTGATCATTATCAATTTTCAGAAAATGATTTAAAATTTAATGATAGCTTACCTGTATTGATGACTGAAAAAGACAGTGTTAAATGCGGTGGGTTCACAAATAAAAAACTCTGGTTTGTAGCGATAGATATTAAACTATCTGACCGGTTCCTTATAGATTTTAAAAAACAGGTAGATGAATTAACTCATGGATAAAAAAACATTGAATGTATTGGTTTGCCCAAAGTGTCAGTCAAAACTCGAATATAATAAGAAGGCGAATGAAATTATTTGTGCAAATGACAAACTGGCATTTCCAATTAATGACGGCATTCCTGTGATGCTGGTTGAAGAAGCTCGGTCATTAGATGATTCGCAGACGGAAAAATAAATAGTGATCGATTTTAAAATTGTCATTCCAGCGCGTTTTGCTTCCAGTCGTTTTCCAGGGAAACCTTTAGAAGATCTGTGCGGTAAGCCTCTTGTTCAACATGTTTATGAATGTGCTATTAGTACGGGTGCAGAAACGGTTATTGTTGCGACAGATGACGAACGAATTTCAGATGCCTGTAAAGCTTTTGGTGCGCCTGTTTGCATGACAGCCAGTGATCACGTTTCTGGAACTGACCGGATTGTTGAAGTCGCAACTAAAATGAACTGGAATGATGATGATCTTGTGGTCAATTTGCAAGGTGATGAACCTTTAACACCAGCCAGTATTATTGTTCAGGTAGCTAATAATTTGCATGCTAACCCGGAGGCAGTGTGCGCAACCTTAAGTGCTGCTCTTGCTTCACGTGAGGAGATTACCAATCCTAACGTCGTTAAGGTCGTTTCTGATATTAATGGTTTCGCGATGTACTTTAGTCGAGCGGATATACCTTACGATCGTGATCAGACAATACCTGAGGATGACCTTTCTGAATACCAGCGTCATATCGGTATTTATGCTTATCGAGTAGGTTTCTTAAAAGAATATACACAGATGCCGGTGTGCACGCTTGAAAAACATGAAGCGCTAGAGCAGTTACGTATTTTATGGAATGGCAAAAAAATTCATGTTGCTGAAGCGATTGAATTACCCGGACATGGAGTTGATACCCCTGAAGACCTTGAACAGGTCAAACACTTACTGGAAAGTTCTTAATCCTGATGTCATCTAAATTTATTGTAATTTTTGCTAAGGGTCTTGAAGATTTATTGATTCAGGAACTTAAAGATCTGGGAATAGAAAACCCGAAACTAATACGTTTTGTAATTGAGTTTGAAGGCAGTTTGCAGCAGGCATATAAAGTTTGTTTATATTCTAGACTAGCCAGTCGGGTATTGATGCCGGTATTAACTGCACCGGTAGAAAATGAAGATGAACTGTACAATATGATTCAGTCCATACAGTGGGATGAGCATATTGAATTAACGGGTACTTTTGCGGTTGATACCGTTGTTTCAAATTCAAACATGACCAACAGTCATTATGCGGCGCTGAAAGTTAAAGATGCCGTAGTCGATCAGTTTGTCGACAAGTTTGATACCCGTCCTAATGTTGAAAAATTTCAGCCAGATGTTCGACTTTACCTTTATCTAAATAATAACGAAGCTTCTCTAAGTATTGATCTTAGTGGTGAGTCCTTACATAAACGTGGTTACCGTATAAAGAATGTCACAGCACCTTTAAAAGAAAATCTTGCTGCGGCCATTTTATTGCGGGCAGGGTGGCCGGAGATAGCAAAATCTGGTGGTACTTTACTGGACCCTATGTGTGGTTCCGCTACCTTCTTACTTGAAGGTGCATTAATGGCAGCTGGAATTGCCGCTGGTGTGCTCAGAGACTATTACGGTTTTATTGGTTGGAAAGGACATGATTCGGATTACTGGGATCAGATAAAAACACAGGCCTCTGAAGACTTTTATCATGCTCTGGAAAATAACCTGTTACCAGTGTGTTATGGTTATGACGAAGATGCAGGAACGGTTGATGCGGCTTACGACAATATCGAATCAATGGAGCTGTCTGACTTTATTAAAATAAGACAGCAAAAGCTTGAAGACTGTGAGCCGGCTGATTATATGAAGCCGGGACTTGTGGTTACAAACCCACCATACGGTGAGCGACTGGGTGATGTTGAAACACTTCGCTATTTGTATTCAGATCTTGGTGATATCTTAAAGCTTAAATTCACAGACTGGAAAGCGTCAGTATTTAGCTGTAACAGTAAACTGTTAAAAAATATCGCACTTCGGGCACATAAAACCAATAAGTTCTTCAATGGTGCTTTAAGTTGTGAATTAAATCATTATGTAATTCTTCCATTGCTTGAAGAACAAAAACCAGTTACTGAGGATGAGCTTTCAGAGCAGGCGATTACCTTTAAAAATCGTTTGCAGAAAAATATGAAGCACTTAGGTAAATGGGCGCGCAAAAACAATATCTCTTGTTATCGAGTTTATGATGCGGATATTCCGGAATTTGCATTTGCAATTGATAAATATGACGACTGGTTCCATGTGCAGGAATATCAGGCACCAGGTCAGATCGAGATTAAAAAAGTTAAAAAGCGTCAGCTTGAAATGCAATGTGTGATGAAAATTATTGCTGGCGATAATGATTCAAGAATTGTTTTTAAAACACGCAGTCGTCAGAGAGGTACCTCCCAGTACGAAAAGCAACGCAGTAGTGAAAAGTTTATGCAGGTTGCAGAGTCGGGTTTGACTTTTGAAGTCAATCTGACTGATTATCTTGATACGGGTTTGTTTCTTGATCATCGAATGGTTCGTCAACTGATCCGAGATGAGAGTGAAGATAAACGCGTTCTTAACTTGTTTGCCTATACCGGCACCGCTAGTGTTTATGCTGCTGCAGGTGGTGCACGTTCTGTATTGACCGTCGATATGTCGAGAACCTATCTGGACTGGGCTAAAAGAAACTTAAGCATAAATGGGTTTAAGGGGCGTCAATACGAGTTCGTACAGGAAGACTGTATTGAATGGTTAAAACAGAACCGTAAAAAATTCGATTTAATCTTTTTAGACCCGCCTACATTTTCTAATTCAAAACGCATGAAATCTACATTTGATATTCAACGCGATCATGTTTTTCTGGTGAAGACTTGTATGGCGGCGTTAGATAAAGGCGGCGTGCTTATTTTTTCTAATAATATGCAATCGTTCAAGATTGATGAGGAGGATTTAACGGGGCGGGGCTTTAAGATTATGGATATTACTAAAAGTACAATGCCTGAAGACTTTAACCGCCCTAAGGCAATTCACCATTGCTGGCGAATCACCCGTTAGCAGGAGATCTCTAAATCAGGCTGGTACAGCTTCCTGAAGTGCTGCTTTTGGCATTAACAGAGAATTGATTAGCTGGTCTTCCAGTTCAAAGCGGATGGCCAGTTCTTCACCTAACTTAGATAAGCGTTCGCCATAGTGGTCAAAGCTACCAAGCCTCTCTAGGCTCTTGTCAAATTCGTCGTTAAAGTCCACCGCATAGCTGGTGGTTTCTGCAATTCGTGGGTAGATACTGCCCGCAAGGTTAACAATGTCCTGGCGTCGTTCCTGACCGTCTGTAATACGCTGATATAGCTCAAACTGACCTCTAGCAAGGTAATCGATCAGGTTTTCACAAAACTCTTGTAGTAGCCCGGGCTCGCTCTCAGCGGCTGAATATTCTTTTTCTGAATTAGAACCCGCTAATAAGCAGTATTGAGACAGCATTTGATTGCGGTCATGCATAAGGCTCATTAATTCGGTGCGGGTTCGGTCTCGGCGTTCGTTGTTGTCTGACATATAAATATCCTCCTGATCCTTTAATTTTTATTTATTTATTTTTAAGTTAACTTATTAGTATCATGAAAGATTACTGTGACTCAATCAACTATTTCTAATATTGGCGATTTGTAACCAATTGTTTACATTTGCGTGATATTTAGCGACATTTACAGCTTAATAAAAATAATATGTTATTGATATATTATAAAATTCAGATGTAGTGCTTGACTCAACAGATGATGATTGTCCAATAGAAAAGTTTAATGCCATATCTGTATTAACAGGGCGTTGCCAGTCAATTGAATAGCTTTTTAGCTTGGCGTTGTCTAAAGCAGAGGTGGATACCTTATACATAAAGCTCAGGTTGCCTTTTGCAAGAAGCTTACTAATGTTTATCGCAAATGATTTTTTCTCAAAGCCACTGGCTAAAGACAGAGTTGCCGGTTGAAGTATAAATAAAAGAAATGGGTTTGTAGCGGCTGCACCAATATCTTTCGAATACTTATGATTTTGATGAGACAAGCTAAAGCTCAGGTCATTCTCAGTGAAGTATTGGTACTGCAGAAATAATCCCTGACTAGAGAGAGTAATATTGTCTCTTTGTATGGCCTCTCTTAAATAGAGTTCAATTGATCGGGATTGAGGACTTATACTAATTTGTGAGGAATCAGTTGCAATGGTTATTTTTAGCTCAGTTGTCTCAATTCTCAGTGCATTATCTGCTTTCCAGTGTTCAAACCTCAGTGTAGAAGACAAATCTTCGTAAGGATTTGTTCCAATCATTAGAAATTGCTTGTCACTTTTAATCTCATCAGTAAATCCTTCTGAATTCAATTGCGTATAACCAGCTGAAAATTGTATTTGATTATCACTAATCTGGTAATAGTTAAGACCTGATTCCCGATTGTCTTCAGAGTCTCTGTAGTAACTGAGGGTAATTTCAGACGGGTCTTTACCAGGGATATCAAAAATATCAGCCATGACAACAGGTGTCTGGCTGATACTAATAATGAGTGCGAACTGGATTGTTTTAATGATTGTTCTAATGATTATTTAGGCGCTGTAATAATCGACGTCGCTGTGCCGGTGTCAATTGTTGAAGTTGTTGCCGGTTTTCAATCAGCTTTTGCTTTTGCTGAGGAGAAAGTGAATTCCATTTGTTTCTCAGGTTTTTCTGTTTATCAGCAGGCAGGTTGTTAAACCACTGGTAGCGTTTAAAAAGACGGCTCTGTTGTTGTTCAGACAAGTTATTGAATTGTTTGAACTGTCCGCGAATTTCACTTCGCTGAAGTGCAGACAATGACTTCCATTCACTAAAACGAGAACGTGCTGTAGATTTTTGATCATCTGATAAAGAAGACCAGCGTGCCACGCCATTTAATAAACGTTGCTTGCGGGATGGTTCGATAGTATCCCATTGGTTTTTCAGCGGTTCGAGCAGAGACTGTTGCTGTTCAGAGAGTGAGCTCCAGTTTATATCTTCCTCAGCAAGGCTATTTGTACTAAATGTAATGAGAACGATGCTGATTACAAATAAAAATTTATTCATCATCTTTCTCCTTTTTCTTGTCTGACTTTGATCTGATGTTTTTTAGAATCCAGAATGGATCAAACCATTCACCTTGTTCTGTTTCCCATTCACCCAAAAACTCTAGTAATTCAGTACTTGGTTTTTCTTGTTTATTTTCAGCCGCAACGGAAAGACTGAAAATGCTCAGGAAAAGTAACGCAAAAAGTAGAGTGAGTAATTCAGCCATGAGTTTCACTCGCTTCAAGCCACTGATAAAAATCCATCTCTTCATAGAATTCAAAGGTTTCTTTTTCACTTAGCAGGGTAAGGTCTTCCATTATATTAAGTTCTGGTTGTGAATTCATGTTAATTGCAATAATGACTACAGCAAATACAGTGGCAAGCGCCGATGAGCTGGCAAAGAGCACTCGATTATTGTGAAAAAAATGATTACTTTTAATCTGACTAGCATTTTCAAGTGCACTTTTTCTTGCTGCCTGTAACCGTGCTGCTGTAATCGGATCAATATCATCAATGCTATCAGATAACAGTTTTTTCACATTGTTGATCAATTTTTTATCATTGGTATCCATAATGTTCTCTCAATGACTCTCGTAGTGTGTTTCTAATTGTTGCCTTAACGCGCTTAATGCTCTTGAGTAATGTGTTTTTACGCTACTCTGACTGCATTGCATCGCATTTGCGGTCGATTTAGTATCCAGGCCTTCCATTGTTCTTAATAAAAAGGCCTGCTGTTGCCGTAGTGGCAGGTTTGTTAATACCTGGTTAACTTCTTCAATCGCATACTGATTACCCAGTTGCTGTTCTGGTGTAGCAGTATAGGTATCAACTGCCAGATCAACCGGATCTTCATGGTTTTCATCAGATGACCAAAACATTTGCCAGCGATTTCGAACCTTCTGTTTTCGGTACCAGTCCCTGATTACGCTCTGTAGAATACGATGAAATAAAGGACCCCATTCCTCAGCGTCTTTATCGGCGTACTTTTTCACCAGGCGCGTCATTGCATCTTGCACTATATCCAGTGCTTCATCAGTATTACTGGTGGCAAACCACGCCATTTTGAATGCTCTTTTCTCAACACCTTTTAGAAAGTCATCCAACTGATCTAGCTGCTTCAGAGACTGCTCCTGATCTAAATACTCATATTTCTGACATTCCCTGGTCACGTATAAAGGGAATATTGCTTTCGTTAATGACTATAACGTATCAACCAGTATTTGGTTGACAAGAATTTTTATTATTTATTTTGTAGACCAAACTCAGGCTTCGACGTTATTAGGATTAGCAACAGGGAAATTCTCTGTTTTTTAATAATGATAACCAAGGAGTTAATGATGATAAATCTAGATAGATTTTTCAAAACAACAGGGCAAACAATGGGGATAGGGCTCATTGTCTTCACTCTTGTAGCTGTGATGCTATTTAATACGGGTTGTTCATCGACCGATACAGCTGCTGAGTCTGGCGAAGTTGTGATCAGTTTGACCGATGCCGAGGGTGATTTTCTAACCTATGCCGTTGATGTTGTTTCAATGACACTGACAAAGTCAGATGGTACTGAGGTTTCAAGTTTATCTGAATCAACAACTGTTGATTTTGCACAATATGTTGAAGTCACTGAGTTCTTAACAGCGGCAACGGTTCCATCTGGAAAATACGTCTCAGCTGAGGTTACTTTAGATTTTAGTAATGCAGTCATTACTGTGCAAGATGAGGCGGGTAATGCAATTCCAGCCAATGCGGTTGATGCTGATGGAAATCCATTAACAACGTCAATAGTTTCTATCGAACTAAATGGTGATAGTAGTTTTCGTGTAGCACCTGGAATACCCGCTCACTTTACGATTGATTTTGATCTTGAATCATCAAATGATGTTGTTATTAGTGGTGGCGTAGCAACGGTTACTGTTAATCCTGTTTTAATTGCGGATACTCAACTTGAAGATCCAAAGCCTCATCGATTAAGAGGCTTACTGGATAATGTTGATGTTGCCAATGCCGAGTTAGACATTGTACTACGCCCATTTTTGCATCAGCGTCGGCATTCATTTGGTTCGCTCACAGCTCACACAGCAACAACAACGCATTATGAAGTTGATGGTGTTGAATATACTGGTGAAGCAGGACTAATAGCACTAGCTGCTCTTGAGAAAGGTTCAGCAGTGGTTGCAAAAGGTATACTTGATATTGAAAACAGACAATACAATGCGACAGAAATTTTAGCCGGAACCAGTGTGCCATGGGGTACTAAGGATATTTTACAGGGCAGTATTATCAGCAGAGATGCTAATGCTTTAACGGTACAAGGTGGCGTTGTTTTAAGAGCTGAAGGTGGTTATCAGTTTAATGAAAACATCCAGGTACTTATTGATGAAAATACTCAGGTGTTTAAACAAGGCGATGCAGATACTGCACATTTAACGTCAGATATTTCAGTGGGACAGCGAGTAATGATTCTCGGTGTGCCTGCCATCACTATCGGTGATGAATATGCAATGGACGCAACTGAAGGCATGGTAAGAATGAAATACAGTCAGGTGACGGGTTTAATAAAGTCAGTGAGTCCATTAACTGTGGACACGCAACGCATTAATGGCCGGCGTTCTGTTATTTATGATTTCACAGGAACAGGTTCTGATGCAATTACGGATGCAGACCCTGCTAATTATGAAATCAATACAGGTTCGTTGCCACTTGATCAGCTATCAGATGCTGACCCAATTAAAGTGCGCGGTTTCCCACAGCCTTTTGGTCAGGCACCGGAAGACTTTGTTGCTAAAACACTGATTGATGTTAGTCAGGTGGTTTCACACATGGTGATCGGCTATACACCTATGGGCAGTGATACTGCGATTGTCTCCGTGGATTCTGAAGGTCTGACATTAAGTCTGGATGGAACTGGTCATGCTCATTTTCTTGAGCAGGCGGGAATCATCATTGATTTAAATAACCTTGATTCCGCACCTTATGTTCAGCCAAAAGAAACAAATGCAGGTCTGTTTGTGATTTCAAAACGCGGTAACGTTAATGTGTTTTCAGATTACGAAGCATTTCAAACTGCTTTGAATGACGCGTTAAATAATGGCGTTAAAGTTCGTGGTGTAAATGTATTTGGGCAGTACGATTCAAATACAAATACAATCACAGCCGGAAAGATTGGTGTTCGAATAGTTGAACAAATAGAATTTGTGACTCAAAACTAAATACTACCTGAGTAATAAAAAAGCCGTGTAATAACACGGCTTTTTTTTGTCTTTTATTTCATCGGACTAGATATGAAAATGTCGCCGACAGTGTTTAACTTTTATACAAATATTTGTATTTGTTGGCAGAGAGCGAGTCATACAGGTATTGAAGGCCTTTATTAACAAATATTGTGGTCAATTTTGTGATACTTTCGTGATTTTTAGTGGATTTTTAGTGGATTTGCAATAATTTCTGAACTTTTCGCTAAACAATGCTTCAAAGCTTCTGATGCACAAATGTTGTTAATAATATGAAGCTTGGAGATTTACAATGAAAACTAAAATGATGGGTATTGCTGTAGGCGCTGCTATGGGTCTGACTTTAACTGCGGGCGCTGCTAATGCTGATGTTAACCCTTTTGAAATGACAAAACTGACTTCTGGTTACACAGTTGCTATGTCTGACACACCTGATGAAGGTAAGTGCGGTGGCGATAAAATGAAAAAAGAAGCTAAATGTGGTGGCGACAAAGCTATGAAAGATGGCAAATGTGGCGGCGACAAAACAAAGAAAGAAGGTAAGTGTGGTGAAGGTAAATGTGGCGGTAAGTAATTAAGTTAATTTACTATAACTTAGAAAAAAGGCTGGAATTCCAGCCTTTTTTATTTAAGTAGTTTTCTTATATCATTGAGAAAATAAAGTGCAAGCAATAAAGTTATCAGGCTTATTGTCTCTTTATATTGAATATGAGACGAGAGTTACAGTAAAGCAAAAGGTTCTAGGCTCGATGGATTGTTACATCACATATTATAATTATTTTATATTCAGTATTCTTGTAATAGTTTGAGTAAGTTGTGTTACGTCAATTGGCTTGGTGACATAGTCTTGAAAACCGGCAGATATTCCATGTTCAATATCTTTTTTCATTGCATTAGCACTGACGGCAATAACTGGGATGTTAGATGTATCTTTATTGGCGTTTAGGCAGTCTAGAACTTCAAAACCATTCATGTCGGGTAGATTTATATCGAGTAAAATCAAATCGGGTTTATGCTTACGCGCTAGTTCGAGTCCTTTTCCTGGTGCTGTTGATGTCAGGGTATTTATAAAATTTAGTTCATTCAATACTGTTTCTAGAAGACGAAGATTTGCCGGGTTGTCTTCTATACATAAAATAGTAAAACTTGAAGAATTTTCTTCAGGAACAACAGAATATGTTTTTTCTGCTATTGCGGTTTTATCAGTTTTATCTGGCTGAGATTGGAGTGATTGGTTTTCAACAATCGGTAGCCTGACCCAGAATTCACTACCGGAGCCTTTTTGGCTCCTTACACCAATATCTCCATGCATCAGTGTTACGAGCATTTTAGAAAGAGAGAGGCCAATACCCGTTCCCTGTATGGCGTCTTTATCTGCATCTAATCTTTCAAAAGCAGTAAAGAGTACCTGCTGTTCTTTTTCAGTTAACCCTTTACCATCATCTTTAAATTCTATTTCAACCCTGTCATCGATTTTCTGGCATGTGATTATTATACGCCCGTCTTTTGTATTATATTTTACTGCGTTGGAGAGTAAGTTGAGAAAAACTTGGGAAAGGCGAGTGATATCTGCATTCACAATAAGGTCACACTTATCAATTGATGAAATAATAGTGATATTATTTCCATGACACATGGGTTCAATGAGTTTGATGCAGTCTTCAATAACAGGTTTTAGTGCAACAGGCTCTCTGCTAATTGAAAACTGACCAGATTTAATCCGTTCCAGGTCAAGTAATTCGTTAATTAATCGTAACAAATGTTCGCCCGCCTGTAATATTTCTTTCGTGCTTGATTGCTGGTTAGCAGTTAGAGGCGTGTTAGTATCCATTTCAAGTAACTGAGCAAAACCTAAGATAGCATTCAGAGGTGTTCTTAATTCATGGCTCATTCTCGATAAAAAAGTATCTTTCGATCTATTTGCAGCTTCAGCTTCTTCTTTTGCTTTAAGGAGGGATTCTTCATTAAGTTTTCTATTTGTTATATTCTGCACCGTTGCTTCGATGGCGTATTGCTCATTGGTTATCTTCTCGGCAGTCAGGTTAGTGCTAATCCAGTTAAGCGAGCCATTTTGGTGAGTGATTCTTAAATCAAGATGTGCTTTTCCAAATTGTTTTGCGGTGTTAATGGTATTTATAAAATCTTCTTTATCTATTTCTGATATGCATGAGAGCAGGTTGGTGAAATTTGGTTCAGTGAGGTCAGGATTAAATCCAAATAATTGATAAAGCTCATCTGACCAGAACATATGGGGTAAGTTTGTATCCCACTGCCAGTTACCCATTTCCGCAATTTCCTGTGCACGATTGAGAGCCCGGGTTCTCTCTGTAACCAGTTTTTCAAGTGATTCTTTATGAAATTTTAATTTTTTTTCAGTAGTCAGTCTGTATGATACTGACTGGTTAATTAAAATAATCATTCGATATATTAAAGGTACGCCAATGACCAATGTAGCAATAATCACAAATAGGAGAAATAGTCTTGATTGTTGTTGAACAATTCCAATTTCATGTGAACGCTCATCGTATGCAATCTGTTGCTGGCGTAGATATTGATTGAGTGTCAGTTTGATGTCTGTTGTCTTATCTGTAATGTTTTGGTGTGAATCAGCTGAACTGTTAAGTGTCCGATTAATTTCGGTGCTGATGTCATGCCATTGATAATCGAGACGTTTGACTAGAGGTTGATTGTTATTTGTTTCTTGCTCGGACTCTATCAGTAAAAGAGTTTCTGTGTCTTCTTTAAATAACTGCCAGTAGGTTCGGATATTTCTTTTAAGTTCTTTTTTTATGCTTGCTTTAGTATGCATTTCCTCATGCAAATGGCGCTCAAGAATTTCAAGGTTTAACAATGCTTTGCTCGAGATATTGGCGGCTTTCAGGTGATAGTTGTTTGCTTGGTTGGTGAGAGATTCAAGGAGATTGTTTTGGTAAGATTGTCCTGCAATAATTAGTGTAAATAATACAAATAGAAGGCTAATGATAAGCCAGACTAATCTCTGTATTGAGAAGCTTTCTTTATTCACTGCAATCATGTGTTAATTTAAAAGATTGAGTTTTTTGGCAATATTTCTCAATTGATCAAAATCCTGATCTCTAGCGGGAAGAAATCCACCAGCTGATTGACTATCAAGAATAGATTTTGATTCCTTGTGGCTAGTCGTTAGCGACAAAAAGGCGTTAAGTAGACGAGTGGTGAATTCTGGTTCAACGTCAGGCTGAATAGCCCATACGTAATCAGGGTAGGGAGGAGTGATCCAGATAATTTTGAAATCATCGGGGTTAACTGTTCCCTTTTTAAACATCGACTCAACAACGGCGTTATTTGCTACACCAAGATCAGACTCATTTCGTAACACGCGAAATACTGTTTTGTCATGAGCGCCTGAAAAATGTGTTTCTGAAAAAAAATGTTCAGCAGAAATACCCTGTTCATTTAGAAAATGGCGTGGCATTAAATGACCAGAAGTTGAAAGCTGAGAGCCGAAACTCAGGCTCATCCCCTGAAAGTCTTTTATTGAAGAGCCTTTATTTTTTTTGTTTGTGAGGAATATACTGGTGAATCTAAGATCAATATCTCTTAATGTAAGAGGTATTGCGTTAGATTGTTCACTGGCTCTAACAAATGTTAATCCACCAAAGTAGGCGAGATCAATTTTTTTTTCATGGAACAGCTTGTTTAAATCGGCGTAGTCTTTCGGGATGATAAGTTTTGCAGGGATAGATAGTTCTTTACTTAAGTAATCGACAAGGGGCTGGTGTTGGTTCTTTAAATTCTCATGGTTCTGATCCGGTAAAACGGCAACTTTTAATTCTGTAGGAGTGTACTGCTGGCTTTTCTCGCAACTGGCAATTAGCATTACCAATCCAAGAAATAAAAAACGCATCAAATCGCAGTAAAAAGAACTTTTTTTTGTTAGTTTGTCTCTGATACTGAGGTTATTATGCAGACGATCAATCATTTCCATTTTCCTTGTTCTTATTTATGCACTTTTCTCACATCAAAGCACGTTTTTTATAAAATGAGTGTAGACGATGAATTATAAAGATAAAACCATGGTCATTAGATGGTTACCCGGTAATGTCGTGCTCTGATTATGCTTTAGATAAGTTTATGGAAAATGATGCCGCAAACAAAAAAGGGCTACCTTTTCAGGTAACCCTCTGTTGTTTGGTGGAGGCGGCGGGAATCGAACCCGCGTCCGCGAACCCTCTGCCATCGGCTCTACATGCTTAGATCCATTTTTTAATTTAGTCGGTTAAACTCCAATGGGCGGGATTTTAACTAACGAGCTCTGTAGGTTTTAACAGCGCGGCCCAGAACATGCCTTGCTTGCGATCTTATGTAAGATTACCCCTGAACACCGAACCCATAAGCAAATCTGGGTCAGAGGGCATTAAAACTGGTTATTAAGCAGCTAATGCGTAGTTGTCGTCGTTTGCAACTATATATTTTGGATTTTATTTACGAGGATATCCTCCTCGACATGCACCTCAGGTTTTGCAATCCCCGTCGAAGCCAGGTCGCCCCCTTAGTCTTACTTTCGTCTTAAACCTAACATATGGTCAATGTTAGAAAAATCAAGGTCAAGTTCGCGCATTATATGCTCTGTTTCAACTAGCCGCTAGTCATAGTTTGCTTTAAAATACGGCGCTTTCTATATGCATTTGAGGCTGTTATGCAGTATTTTCCGGGTAGTTCCGCTTTTTCCGCTTCTAGACTGGCTAAATTGCTGTCTCAGGTACAAAAACTTGTACCTGATGTAACGGCTTTAAATGCAGAATTTATGCATTTTGCACATGCTGAGTCTGATCTGTCGGAAGATCAGCTATCTGTTTTAAACAAACTGCTTCAATACGGACCAAAGTCAGATGCTGTATCTGAATCGGGTAAGCTCTTTTTGGTTGTTCCTCGTGCAGGCACGATATCTCCATGGTCATCTAAAGCAACTGATATTGCCCATAATTGTGGTCTAACTGTCGTTAAGCGTCTAGAACGTGGTATTGCGTTTTATATCGAATCTAAATCATCAATTAGTTCTGATCTGCAGTCAGCTATCGAAAGTGTTATTCACGACCGTATGACGGAAATGGTACTGGATAATATTCAGGCAGCTGAGGTCTTATTCAAATCTACAGCGCCATCTGAATTTACATCAGTTGATATTTTATCGAATGGTCGTGATGCATTAGTCGCTGCAAACACTGAATTAGGTTTAGCTTTGTCAGATGATGAAATTGATTATCTTGTAAAGAGTTTTACAGAAATGAATCGCAACCCTGTCGATGCAGAGCTAATGATGTTTGCTCAGGCAAACTCTGAGCACTGTCGTCACAAAATCTTTAATGCTGACTGGGTTATCGATGGACAGAAACAAGATATTTCTCTGTTCGGCATGATTCGTAACACCCATAAAATTTCACCGGGAAAAGTCTTGTCTGCATACCACGATAATTCCTCGGTTATCGAAGGCTCAACAGCAGGGCGTTTTTATCCGAATGCTGATACTGCAGAGTACCAGTACAATGAAGAAGAAATTGCGATTTTGATGAAAGTTGAAACGCATAATCACCCGACCGCTATTTCACCATTTCCGGGTGCAGCAACTGGTTCTGGCGGTGAGATTCGTGATGAAGGTGCAACGGGTCGCGGTTCAAAACCAAAAGCAGGCTTGTCTGGTTTTTCGGTTTCAAATTTACAAATTCCGGGTTACGGCCAGCCGTGGGAAGTCGAATACGGAAAACCAGGTCGTATTGTTTCTGCACTAGATATTATGCTTGAAGGCCCGATTGGCTCGGCTGCTTTTAATAATGAATTTGGTCGTCCAAACATAAACGGTTATTTCCGTACATTCGAACAGTCTGTTCCGGGCCTTGATGGTGAAGAAGTTCGTGGTTATCACAAGCCGATAATGCTGGCCGGTGGTTTCGGAAATATTAAACGTGATCATATTGATAAAAACCCAATTGCCGAAGGTACACCGATTGTTGTTTTAGGTGGCCCGGCAATGTTGATTGGTTTAGGTGGTGGAGCTGCATCTTCAATGGCAAGCGGAACCAGTGCCGAGAATTTAGACTTTGCATCTGTACAACGTGGCAATCCAGAAATCGAACGCCGTTGTCAGGAAGTAATTGATCGTTGCTGGCAGAAAGGTGATAAAAATCCAATCGTTTCTATTCATGATGTCGGTGCTGGTGGTTTATCAAATGCGTTACCTGAGTTAGTCAATGATGGTGGCATGGGCGCGGTATTTGATTTACGCAAAATACCAAATGATGAACCTGGCATGGCACCACACGAAATCTGGTGTAATGAATCACAAGAGCGTTATGTTATTGCTATTGCTGCTGATCAGCTCGAAGAGTTTGAAGCTTTATGTCATCGTGAGCGAGCACCTTATGCTGTTTTAGGTGCGGCAACAAAAGAAAAACAACTGGAAGTAAAAGATCCGCACTTCGGAAATTCTCCAGTTGATATGCCACTCGAAGTGTTGCTTGGCAAACCACCAAAAATGACGCGTAAAGCCATGCATGAAAGCATTGCACAAAAGCCATTTAATTTTAGTGAACTGGATTTAACAGAAGCGGCATTTCGCGTAATGCGTTTACCGGGTGTTGGTAGTAAGTCGTTTTTAATCACAATCGGTGATCGTAGTGTTACCGGTATGATTAATCGAGACCAAATGGTTGGCCCATGGCAGATTCCTGTTGCTGACGTTGCTGTAACGACTTCATCTTTCGATACCAATAAAGGTGAGGCGATGGCAATGGGTGAAAAAGCACCGATTGCACTGTTAAATGCACCGGCTTCGGGTCGCATGGCTGTTGCTGAATCGATTACCAATATCATGGCAGCAAATATTGCAGAACTTTCTGATATTAAATTATCTGCAAACTGGATGGCACCGGCTGGTCACGTTGGTGAAGATGCACGTCTGTTTGATACGGTAGAAACAATTGGTATGGAGCTTTGCCCTGAACTGGGAATTGCTATTCCGGTTGGTAAAGATTCATTATCAATGAAAACAGTCTGGCAGGATGACGGTGAAGAAAAAGCGGTCACGTCACCATTGTCTGTCACTATTACAGGCTTCGCTCCTGTCGTTGATGTACGTAAAACATTAACACCAGAGTTACGTACTGATCTGGGTAAAACTTTTTTAGTTCTGGTTGACCTGGCTAAAGGTTTAAATCGTTTAGGTGCATCGGCTCTTGCTCAAGTCTATAAAGAACTGGGTACTGAAGCACCGGATCTGGATGATCCGGCTCTGTTAAAAGGCATGTTCAAATCAGTACAGTCTTTAAATAGCGATGGAAAGATTATTGCTTATCATGATCGCTCTGATGGTGGTTTGTTATCTACACTGGCAGAAATGTGTTTTGCAGGTCAGTGTGGTGCAACAGTTGAATTAGATAATATCGTTCAGCGATCTGATGAAGCATCAGCCATCTTCTCTGAAGAATTAGGTGCGGTACTACAGGTAAAAGTTAGCGATATCGAAACAGTAATGGATACCTTCAGTGATAACGGGCTTGAAGGTTGTGTCAATGTTATCGGTACGGTCAATGATTCATCTACCATTGAATTTGTTTCCAGTAATTATTCAATGCTTAAACTTGATCGTGTTGAGCTACAAAAAGCATGGGCAGAAACCAGTTATCAGATTCAATCAATTCGTGACAATGCAGAGTGCGCACAACAGGAATTCGATGCTATCAGTGATGAGCAGGCAACGGGTTTATACGCATCATTAAGTTTTGATGTGAATGAAGATGTGGCTGCACCTTTTATTAATTCCGGTGTCCGACCAAAAGTTGCTGTGTTACGAGAACAGGGTGTTAATGGTCAGATTGAAATGGCCGCGGCTTTTGATCGTGCTGGCTTTAGTGCACAAGATGTTCACATGAGTGATATTTTAGCAGGCCGTGTTGACCTAAATGATTTCAAAGGTCTGGTTGCTTGTGGTGGTTTCTCATACGGTGATGTATTAGGTGCTGGTGAAGGCTGGGCTAAAACGATTTTATTTAATGATAATGTTCGTGATGCATTCACGACATATTTTAATCGTGATGATACTTTTAGTTTAGGTGTCTGTAATGGTTGCCAGATGATGGCCAACCTGAAAGATTTAATTCCAGGCGCACAAAACTGGCCACACTTTGTCCGCAATAATTCTGAACAGTTTGAAGCACGTTTTAGTATGCTGGAAATTGTTGATTCACCATCGATTCTTTTCAAAGACATGGCTGGTTCACAAATGCCGATTGCGATTGCTCATGGCGAAGGTCGTGCAGAATATAAAACTGACATTAATAGTGCAATTTCAGCAGCATGTTATGTCGATCATCAAGGCAATGCCACAGAACAGTATCCGGCGAACCCTAATGGCTCACCAGAAGGCTTAACTGCTTTTACGACTAATGATGGTCGTGCAACGATTATGATGCCGCATCCTGAACGAGTATTCCGCACAGTTCAAAACTCATGGCATCCGGATGAGTGGCAAGAAGATGGGGCTTGGATGCGGATGTTTCGCAATGCTCGTGTTTGGGTTGGTTAGACTGCTTCAAAAGAAAAGTGAATTAAAATTTTTAAGAGATTATATGAAGAAACAATACTTTATCAGCACTAGCTTTTTTGCTGTAATGACTACTAGTTTGTTGTCACTCAGTTCAGCTACGTTTGCGAAAGAACAGCATACCAATACCCATCATGAGCACGATAAGCATGATATTGAGATGGGTGTATCAGTAGGTTATGCCTATCTTGAAGAAGAAAATGAGGGTGGAACTAATCTTCATCTTCACATTATGAAAAAATTATCTGGCGAGGGGATTCAGAAATACCTGTCAGTAGGTATCGGCTTTGAAACAATTTTCGCGCATGAACAACATAATGCAGCGATGCTGGCATTAGGAATCCATCCTTGGAACAATGTCGTATTTACGGTATCAGCAGGCACGGAATGGGCGAAACATAATGGTGTCACAGAATCTGGTTCTGTCATGCATTTAGAAGCAACATACCTGTTTGAAGCTGAAGGCTATCACTATGGTCCGGTTGTAGGGTATGCAAAAACACATGAAGACCAGCATTATACTGTTGGCATGCACTTTGGTTTTCCTCTCTAGCATATCTGTAGATTGGGATGGTAATTGAATTCCAGTAAATTCTACTCAATTAATCTCATGATTTTGGAAAAACTGCTGAATATTCTGAACTTTTGATACAAAGCGGAGGTCTTTAATATAACTATTTGGAGCCCCCTGCATGAGTATCATAATCAAAAAGCCTGATGACATTCGCCCATCAGAAATCACTAGTCAGACTGTATATAACGATCGTCGTGAATTCCTTAAAAAAATGGGATTAGCGGCTACTGCAATAGCAGGGGCTGGACATTTGTCTCTAGCTGAAGCAAAAGCCTATCCAAATTTAGTTAAAAGCAAATTCAGTACCACTGATAAATTGACGTCATTAGATGATGTGAAGGGTTATAACAATTTTTATGAGTTTGGTACTGGCAAGTATGATCCGGCTAAAAATGCTAAAAACTTTAACCCTAAGCCATGGTCAATTGCGGTCGAAGGCGAGTGTGAGAAGCCGGGCGTGTTTGATCTTGAAGATTTCATCAAACCTTATGCTTTAGAGGAACGCATCTATCGTTTCCGTTGTGTTGAAGGCTGGTCGATGGTTATCCCGTGGGTAGGTTTTCCACTGGCGGATATGATTAAAAAATTCAAACCAACATCGAAAGCTAAATATGTAGAGTTTGTAACACTCTACGATACCAAACGAATGCCGGGACAGGTTTTAAAAGTTTTACCGTGGCCATATACAGAAGGTTTGAGAATGGATGAAGCCATGAATCCGTTAACTCTTATGGCTGTTGGTCTCTATGGTGATACCTTACCGAATCAGAATGGTGCGCCTATACGTTTAGTGGTGCCATGGAAGTACGGCTTTAAAAATATTAAATCGATTGTGAAAATACGCTTTACTGAACATGAACCAACTTCTACATGGCATGATATTGGACCAAAAGAGTACGGTTTTTATTCAAATGTTAATCCTGATGTTGATCACCCACGCTGGAGTCAGAAAACAGAGCGCCGCATTGGTGACGCGTTCTGGGCACCGAAGCATAAAACGCAGAAATTTAATGGTTACGCTGAGCAGGTAGCTCACTTATACAAAGGAATGGATCTGAAGAAGTATTTTTAATGGAGTCAGTAAATCAGAATTCTGCAGGAATCTTTGCAATAATACCTGTAATGAATGTAAATAAATTACTTAAACCGGTTGTCTTTATTCTTTGTTTATTACCACTGTTATTTTTAATCTGGCAGGGTTTTAATAATGCATTGGGTGTAAATCCTGCAGAAACCATTCTGGATACCATGGGTAACTGGGCTATCTATATGCTGTTAATTACGTTGACTGTAACGCCATTCAGAAAGTTAACTGGCTGGGGTGGCGTTATTCGTTTGCGCAGAATGTTTGGCTTGTTTGCTTTCTTTTATGTTTGTCTGCATTTACTGAGCTATGTCTGGTTTGATCAGTACTTTGACTGGAATGAAATTCTAAAAGATATTATTAAGCGCCCGTTTATTACGCTTGGTTTTGCAACGTTTCTTTTATTAATACCACTGGTTATAACGTCGACAAATAAAATGATGGTTCGACTTAAAAAGAACTGGAAGGTTTTGCATCAGCTCGTTTACCCGATTTCAATCATGGCAGTAGTTCATTTCTTCTTGATGACGAGAGCAGATTTTCGTCATCCAGTCATCATTGCCAGTCTTTTATCCTTGTTATTAGCTTACCGGTTATTTGTGTACTTCCAGAAACAACAAAAGATCAAAGCTTAAAAAACAATTCGATCGTAAGTCCAGTAGAGACCTGTGGCAGCAATCATCACTGAGCAAGGAACAATGATTGCCTGTCGATACCAGGGCTTTTTACCAAACCAGAGGCCAACTGCAAGGAAGGCCATTGCGATAACAAAGAGCTGACCCAGTTCTACACCAACGTTAAAGCTAATGAGTGCCGTAGCAAATGCATCTTCAGGCAGACCAAAATCTGCCAGCATACTGGCAAATCCCATTCCGTGAAGCAACCCAAAACCAAAGACAATCGCCAGACGGCTGTTTCTTGCTTTTTGATCATGGTCTTTAGCAAAGATATTTTCGATGGCGATATAGGCAATCGAGAGTGCAATCAATGGCTCAACAATGCTAGAAGGCAAGCTGATGATATTAAGCATTGATAATGACAGCGTGATTGAATGCGCCAGAGTGAACATAGTCACTTGCCACAGCAGTGGTCGCATTTTCAGGCTTAGCAGGAATATGCCTAGTATAAATAGAATGTGATCAAGACCTTTAGGCAAAATATGATCAAAACCAGCACCAGTATAGGTTTGAATAGTGTCTAGTAAAGTTGGCGGGTTAAAGACCTCGGTAAGGCTGAAAGGCTCACTAGACTTGTCTTTGCGTAACCATTGCCAGGTAGACCAGTGCCATTTCTCTTTTTCTTGGTTTACTTGTCGAATTCGAACAGCATTATCACCAAGTTTTGCTGGAAAGTACCAGATGACAGACTCTGCTTCTGTGCTCATTGTGCCTTCGATCATGATTAAGCTGATCCGAGGGACTTTTTTGTAGCCTGGCTCAGGTATTTTAACGGTAGTGATGTTGAGTTTGGCTTCAGTTTGATCAAAAGTTAGCGATATCTGGTCGATCAATTGCTGTTTAAACGAGTCAAATTCTTTTCCAAGCTCATCTGGTTGTAGTGCACGAAGCACGTCATAGGCTTCTGCATTAGGAGCGTCATTGGTGTTTTTATAACGGCCATCAATTCCGGTCATCATGGCTTCAATGCTAGCTCGTAACTCTATAGAAAACTTACCTTCGTTAAATACACTGATTTCAACGAGTGCAGGTTTTACGACATCCGCACTGGCAGTAGGGAAATAAAGCATTGAAACAAGTGAAATTAAGGCTAATAGGTTAGTAAAAGCTAATGTAGGGTGAAAAACTTTAAAGATAGATAAATGATTCATTTTCTTAACGACTAATATGTTTTAAGATATGCCCACTTAAAAATAATAAATCGATATAAATCGAGAGTAATAAGTATGCGTGAGACTTTCAACAAAGATTGATTGCGAAGCGCATTATAAACGCTTATTGGGCATATAACACTGACAATATTGAGATTTTAAACAACTATTACCATCTGGATCCATTTTTATGAAACTTATAGACCGTCGAGAATTCTTGAAACTTATGGGCGCAGGGACTGCTGCTGCAATGATACCTGGCTGCTCCTCTGACCAGGATTCTGCTTCATCTGCGGGTGAAACCTCTTTGGCAACAATGCCTAAAGGCTTCTATGACCTGCCAATGAAGGGCACTGCTCGTATCTTCCATATCACTGATGTGCATGGCCAGTTAAATCCTGTTCATTTCCGTGAGCCAAATGTGAATCTGGGTGTGGGTGATGCTTATGGTCGTCCGCCTCATATTGTTGGTAGTAAGTTAATGCAATACATGGGTATGCCGGTTAATAGCCCTGAGTCATACGCATATACTTACCTTGATTTTGACAAAGCTGCGCGCAAATACGGTAAAACAGGTGGTTACGCGCACATGAAGACACTGTTAAATCAGTTGCGTGATCAAGCTGGTGGCCGTGAAAACACCCTGACTATTGACGGTGGTGATTTATGGCAGGGTTCTGGTACCGCATTATGGACGCGTGGTGTCGATATGGTAGAAGCCTCTAACATCATGGGTGTTGATGTTATGGTTGGTCACTGGGAATTCACATACCGCGAAGATGAAGTACTGAACAACGTTACCATGTTTAAAGGTGATTTCATTGGCCAAAATGTTCGTGTTAAAGAAGATGCGTTATTTGGTGATGAATACCCAACTATGGTTGAGAAATATGACGGTAACGGTCTTTTCAATGAAGAGACAGGCCACGCATTCCGTCCTTACGTCATTAAAAATGTAAACGGCGCACGTATTTGTATTATTGGTCAGGCATTCCCACGTACAGGTAATGCAAATCCTCAAGAGTTCTTCCCTGACTGGTCTTTCGGTCTGCGTGAGGATGACATGATTGAGCTGGTTGAAGATATTCGTGCCAATGAAAAGCCTGATGCGATTGTACTTTTATCACATAACGGTATGGATGTTGATATCAAGATGGCAGAACGTGTGCCTGGTCTGAATGCTGTTTTCGGTGGTCACACTCATGATGGTATTCCTAAGCCCGTAGAAGTTAAGAACGTTTCTGGTAACACTTGTCTGGTTACCAATGCAGGTTCTAACTCTAAATACGTTGGTGTCATGGATTTTGATATCAAAGACGGCAAAGTTAAAGCGATGCATTATAAAATGATGCCTATCATTACTGACTGGCTGCCAGCTGATAAAGAAATGCAGGCATACATCGATCAGATGCGTCAGACTAAATATGACAACAAAGTTGTTGAAAGCCGTAATTCAGATTTTGCTTTCAATAAAGATCGTGTAGGTAAAACTTATGAAGAAATCTTAGGCGAAAAATTGGCGATTGCTGATCGCACATTATTCCGTCGTGGTAATTTCATGGGTACATGGGATCAGATTCTGTGTAACGCGCTGCGTGATGAATACAATGCTGATGTTTCAATGTCGGCAGGTGTTCGTTGGGGTACCAGTAAACTGAAAGGTGACTGGATCACAATGGAAGACGTTCTGACTCAGTGCGCGATGACATATGGTGAAACGTATGTGTCACAGATGAAAGGTAAAGACCTGCTTAACGTATTAGAGCAAGTTGCTGATAACTTGTTTGATCCGGATCCTTACCTGCAGTCAGGTGGCGATATGGTTCGTATTGGTGGTCTTGATTACACGATTGAACCAAGCCAGACATTAGGTAAACGTATTACTAATGCAAAACTGGATAATGGTGAAGTGATTGATCCTGATAAAGAATATGCAGTTGCAGGCTGGGCAAGTGTAGGCCGTGCACCTGATGGCCGTCCTTTATGGGATGTTGTTCGTGATCACATCATCAATACTCGTGATGCAAACAATGTTTATAACATTGTTAAGATGAACGATCCTGAACTTGTAGGCGTACTTGCTAATCCAGGTATTGCTGATTACCAGGGTAAAGCATCTTAAGCTTTATTAAGCTACATTAAAAAAGCCCCGCCAGATTTATGAATGGCGGGGCTTTTTTTTGTCAAAAAATAAAAAGTTAACGATTTTATAAATGTAGTTTTCTAAAGTGCGGGTCAGGTTCGGCTTTTTCCCAGACATCGGAAAAATGTTCCAGAAGTTTAGCTGCACGTGCGGGGCTGTTAAAGTTAACAGAGCCACTAAACTCACTGGCGTTTGGCCGATAATAAAACCCCGTTCTGTCAACGACCATAAATGAGGCTTTAACGCTATTGTATATATCAGGAATGTTTTTTACTTCAATATGTGTACTCAGTTGTTGAGCCAGTCTCTGAAGTACATGAGAGCCTTTTACGACTTTAGATGAGTCTTTGACGAGAATTTTAATCTGCATTTGTTTGTACTGCCTGACCATGTTCAGCAAATGCCTGGCAAATATTTCATCGTTTAAAACTTGCGGGTCGAGATCTTGCGTGTAAATATTAACAGCAAGATGTCCTTGCTTTATCATTGAAATAGCAGCATTTTTATTTACATCAGCACTGTTGAAAATAATTTCGGCATCTGTTTTTCCCAAATCGTAATGTTTAGGTTTTTCAGAAGGTGGTGCCTGAGGTGGAATCAGTCTCATCATTTATTTAATATCATCGTAATGTGTGGAATGCCAGCTTCATAATATTCCTCTCCTTGTATTACAAAACCAAGTTTTTTATAAAAGTTAATTGCATGTGTTTGTGAATGAATAATAATAGGTACAGACGATTTCTTTTGGTGAAGTTTAATTAGAAACTTTAATACATCGGTTCCTATACCACGTCCTCTGAAATGTTTTAATACAGCCATTCTCCCTAGTTGGCCGTCTGTCTGTAATCTTCCGGTAGCGATTGCTTCGTTATCCATAATTGCAATGCAGTGCTGTGCGGTTTCGTCCTGATCGTCCCATTCGAGCTCTTCGGGTACTCTTTGTTCTTCAATAAAAACCTGACGGCGGATTGACTTGATTAAAGTATTATCCGCTGACCAGTCTGCGATGCGTATTAATGTCTGCATTAGTATATATAGCCTAGCTTGAAACACTCAAATATTACATGCTTTTCTTCGGCCTCAGATAAAGTGTTCAATATTTCGGGATAACTAATTTCCCTGTTATCGCACAGCAACTCGGAAAATTTTGTGCTTGTAACATATTTTTTTCCGTTTACAAAAAGGTCTGACTGTTGACCGTGGTTGATGAATGCGAATCGAATAGCGGGGTGGCGACTAACTATATTTTGTTCAGTTAAAAATGCTGAAAGTGCGTTAAAGTTTTCAAATTCATGTTCAGAACACGTATCAATCTGAATTTTTTGTTCAGTAATAAATTGTCCAAACCATTGTTCAATATGCGGACTGTCAATTTGAATATTTGAAAGCAGTATTTTTTTTAGTTGCTGGATAGAGTCTGAAGAAATTTCACCAGGATGATTCTGAAAGTCGATGGCATTATATCGGTTTTCATTATTGTTGGTGTTTAGTAAGTAATCAGTAAATGATGAGACCATTTCATTGTGACTGTTGGCGCGAAAGCCAATGGAGTAGGTCAGGCAATCATTCATAGCCACACCGTGGTGTGCAATTTTGGGAGGCAGGTATAGCATGTCGCCAGGGTTAAGTACCCAGTCATGATCAAATTCAAATTCTTTTAAGACACGAATTTCAAGGTCTTCAACAAAGTCCTCATTGGTCACAGGTGATGAACCAATTTGCCACCGGCGCTGACCATGAGCTTGTAGTAAAAAAACATCGTACTGGTCTATATGAGGACCAACAGAACCACCTTCTGGTGCATAGCTAATCATTAAGTCATCAATGCGCCAGTCTGGTATAAAACGAAACTGATCTGTGATTTCAGTAAATTCAGGAATATGCTTTTCAACATCACTGACCAGTAGTGTCCAGTGTGTTTCAGGCGTTTCAGTAAATACTGATTCGTTTAACGGACTGTAAATTACTTTCCAGGGAGTATCGGCTTCTTTTTCGATAATAATACGCGACTGAACCTGGTCCTCAAGACTAAGGCCAGCTAATTCATCAGGGCTAATGAGTGATTCGAAATCATCAATAGCATTGCGAATTAATAAAGGTTTTTTCTGCCAGTATTCATTGAAAAACTGCTCGGTACTTAAATGACCGAGCAGTTGTAATGGCTGGTTAGATGTTCTTTGCCTGCTCAACCGCGTTACCGATGTAGTTGTGAGGAGTTAATGCTAATAGTTGTTCTTTAGCATCTTGTGGAATTTCCAAATTCTCAATAAAGACTTTCAGGTCTTCCTGATTAATGCGTTTACCTCGAGTCAGTTCTTTTAATTTTTCGTAAGGCTTTTCAATCCCGTAACGGCGCATAACTGTCTGCACTGGTTCCGCCAGTACTTCAAGGTTGTCTGCAAGATCCTCGTTTAGTTTATCGGCATTGATTTCCAGTTTATTTAAACCGCGCAGCAGAGATGAGTAGGCGATATTAGAATGACCAAAGCCGACACCTAATGTTCTAAGAACAGTTGAATCTGTTAAGTCACGCTGCCAGCGTGATACCGGAAGTTTTAACGACAGATGATCAAACAGTGCATTCGCAACCCCGAGGTTACCTTCCGCATTTTCAAAATCGATTGGGTTTACTTTATGTGGCATGGTTGAAGAGCCGACTTCACCAGCAATGGTTTTTTGTTTGAAAAAACCGATTGAGATATAACCCCAGATATCACGACTGATATCAATCAGTATGGTGTTGAAGCGGCTGATGGCATGGAATAGTTCGGCCATGTAATCATGTGGTTCGATCTGAATGGTATACGGATTAAATGTTAAGCCTAATGAAGTCACAAACTTTTCAGCAAATGCAGCCCAGTCTAAATCCGGGTAAGCCGATAAGTGAGCATTATAATTACCGACGGCACCATTGATTTTGCCCATGATCGTCACCGCTTCGATCTGATCGCGCTGACGCTGTAAACGATACACAACATTGGCAAATTCTTTACCCATCGTGCTCGGGCTTGCAGGTTGCCCGTGGGTACGACTTAGCATCGGCTGTTCAGCATATTCAAGTGCAAGTTCTTTAGTTCTGGCAATTACCTGATCAGCTAGAGGTAGCAGTGAATCTTTGCGGCCATTAAATAACATCAGTGCATATGACAAGTTATTAATGTCTTCTGACGTGCAGGCAAAATGAATAAACTCACTAATAGATTCAAGCTCAGCATTGCCAGCAATTTTTTCTTTCAGGAAATACTCAACAGCTTTTACATCATGGTTTGTAGTGCGTTCAATTTCTTTAACACGCTCAGCATCAGAGAGACTAAAGTTGCTGATAATGTTATTAAGAACAGCATTCGCATCGTCACTAAGTGTTGGTACTTCTGTAATCGCGCTATCGGCTGCTAAGGCTTGAAGCCAGCGGACTTCGACCAGGCTGCGGTGATAGATCAGGCCATATTCACTGAAAATTGTACGTAAATCAGTCGTTTTATTACCGTAACGACCATCGACAGGGGATATTGCTGTTAATTCGGAGAGTTCCATAAAACTTGCTAAGCTCTGTATTGATTAAGGGTAAATTAATGCATAATTATACCATTGAAATGAATAGTGCGACTTGAAAAACAGTCTTAAAACGAGAAACAGAATGAAATTTAGAACTGAAAAAGACAGCATGGGTGAGTTGCAGGTACCTGAAGATGCATTATATGCAGCCCAAACGCAGCGTGCTGTTGAAAATTTCCCAATTAGTGGCGTTGTTATGCCAAGGCTCTTTTTAAAGGCGCTTGGGCTTGTAAAAGTAGCCTGCGCGCAGACAAATAATGAACTGGGCTACCTTGATCAGAAAAGAATGGAGTCGATTGTCAAATATGCCACTGCAGTAGCCGATGGCCAGTATGATGACCAGTTTCCAATCGATGTATTTCAAACTGGATCAGGCACTAGTACTAACATGAATGCCAATGAGGTTATCGCCACCTTATGTCAGGCCGCTAAAGCTGATGTTCATCCAAATGATCATGTCAATATGGGGCAGTCTTCAAATGATGTTATACCCACCGCATTACTGGCCAGTGCCAGTATCGCAATTCATGAGCAGTTATTACCGGCATTAGAAAAGCTTGAGCAAGTACTGATTTTAAAAGCGAATAGTCTTGAAGGCGTTGTAAAGACAGGTAGAACGCATTTAATGGATGCTATGCCAGTGACGATGAAGCAGGAGCTTTCTGGCTGGCAGTCTCAAATCACGCATGCGCGAGAAAGAATTCTTGGCAGTTTGCCACGCTTAAATGCCTTGGCTCAGGGTGGAACTGCAGTTGGTACCGGCATCAATGCTGATGATCGGTTTGGTGGTTTGTTTGCCAAGCATTTATCTGACCTTACAGGTTTGGCATTTACAAGTAATGAAGATAAATTTGAATCTTTAAGTTCGCAGGATGCTGCGGTTGAAGTTAGCGGGCAGTTAAAGACCCTGGCAGTGAGCCTAATGAAGATCAGTAATGATCTGCGCTGGATGAATAGCGGCCCACTGGCAGGCATTGGTGAAATTGCGCTACCGGCTTTACAGCCGGGTAGTAGTATTATGCCGGGTAAAGTTAATCCGGTTATACCTGAAGCTGTCGCTATGGTATGCGCACAAGTTATCGGTAATGATGCCACTATTACTATTGCTGGCCAGTCCGGTAACTTCCAGTTAAACGTGATGTTACCAGTGGTTGCTTATAACTTGCTGCAAAGTATTGAGATATTGTCCAACGGTATGAGTGTTCTGGCTACAAAAGCTATTGAAGGGTTTACGGTTAATGAAGCAAATATCAAAAAAGTACTCGATAAAAATCCGATTTTAGTCACTGCTTTAAATCCAGTTATTGGCTATGAGCTAGGCGCTAAAATCGCCAAAACCGCTTATGCAGAGAGCAGAGCTGTGATTGATGTTGCCGAAGAATTAACGGATTTAAGCAGAACTGAATTAGAAAAAATTCTGGATCCTATGGCGCTAACTAAAGGTGGTATTTCTGATTAATTTTAAATGTCAGTTTAATTTACATGTTAAAAGTAAATTTCTGTATAAGCATTATAGGCAGTACACTCAAAGAAAATAGTAACAAAATAGACTATAAGGATATAAATATAATAACAGGATGAGCACTTAATCTGTGTGTGACACATTCCACACACAGGACTAGGAAAATTGTAGATTATGATTTCTCGTATTTCAGAACTGAACCGAATTGGTATTGCCTTATCGGCTGAGAAAGATTCCAAAAGCTTACTCAAGCATATCTTAATGGGTGCTAAATCGTTGACCAATGCCGATGGTGGTAGCTTATATTCTCTGACTGAGGATCAGCACTTAAAATTCGAAATTGTAACCACCGATTCTTTGAATATATCTCTGGGAATAAAAGAAGGTCAGGGCGTCAAATTTCCTCCATTACCTCTCTATAAAAACGGTCAGCCAAATACATCAATGGTTGTAACCAGTGCAGTTCTTGAACAAAAAACGATTAATATTGCTGATGCTTATGATGTTGACGGCTACGATTTTTCTGGCACAAAAGATTTTGATAAATCGACTGGATATCGCACAAAATCTATTTTGACGATTCCAATGAAAAACCATGAAGATAAAATTATCGGTGTATTACAACTGATTAATGCATTGGATCAAGAAACTGGTGAAGTAAGAGAATTCAATCTTGAAGATGAACAGCTGGCCGAATCTTTGGCGTCTCAGGCTGCTGTTACGGTAACAACTAAAAAACTGATTGATCAACAAAAAGAGTTGTTTGAAGCTTTTATAGAATTAATAGCAACCTCTATAGATGAAAAATCACCATACACTGGCGGGCATTGCAAGAGAGTACCAGAATTAACTATGATGATTGCTGAGGCATGTAATGCAAAGCTTTCAGGTCCGTTAAAAGAATTTAAGATGACCTCAAAAGATCGCTATGAGTTAAAGATAGCAGGCTGGTTGCATGATTGTGGAAAGGTTACGACGCCAGAGTATATAGTTGATAAGTCGACCAAATTAGAAACTATATTTGATCGAATGGAAACAATTCAGACAAGAGCTGAAGTTTTAAAAAGAGATGCTCGGGTTGATTTCCTGGAAGCAAAAATGTCTCTGCTAGAGAGTAATCCTGAAGCAGATGTTAAGGTACTTGAAAACAAATACTTAGATAGAATCAAAGAAATTAAATCTGATGTAGACTTTATTCGCCGAAGCAATATTGGTGGTGAATTTATGGATGAAGCGCATAAACAGCGGATCGGTGATGTTGCAAAAAATAAATGGATTAACCATGATGGAGAAGAGGTCGATTTTTTATCAGACAATGAAGTTTACAATCTGTGTGTCGAACGCGGCACACTGACAGCAGAAGAACGCGAAATAATTAATCATCATATTGTTGTCACTAATAAAATGCTTGAATCATTACCATTCCCCGATCATTTAAAAAATGTACCTGAATACGCAGGTGGCCATCATGAAAGAATGGATGGTAAGGGCTACCCTAATGGGTTGATGGGATTTGAAATGTCTGTACCGGCTAGATTAATGGCTGTGGCAGATATCTTTGAAGCACTGACTGCAAGTGACAGGCCATACAAAGAAGGTAAAATGATCAGTGAGTGTTTGCAAATTTTAGGGCGAATGAAACTGGATCATCATATAGATCCTGATATCTTTGATGTGTTTGTCAGAGAAAAAGTTTATCTAACATATGCCGAGGCATTTTTGCCTGAGAAACAAATTGATGAAGTTGATCATGCGTCCATACCAGGGTATCAGGAATAGTTAGCTGGCACTAACTCTGTTAGCTTCGGGAACGGAATTGATTCCATCTGTTAAAACGATAGAGTTTAAACCAGATTCATTTAATAAAAACGAAGCGGCAGAGCTTCTTCTTTCAGTGTCACAATAAACAATATATTGTTTGTCGTTTTCCAGTGTATCCATTTTCAGGCGTAAAGATATTAAAGGTATATTTATACTGCCTTTAATATGAAAGTTTTTATATTCTGAGGGTAAGCGAATATCTACCCAGACAGCCGATCCATTCTCAACCAGTTGTAAACCTTCTTCAAATGAGACTTTTTCTAATGATGGTTCATTAAGTAACTCCAGAAAGTCCTCCTTTGACAGTCGGCTTAACGTACCCGGTGTAAGCATAGTGATTGTGGCATTTCTTTTTGCTTCTGATATTAAAGCTTCTTCTCCGAAAGTATCGCCATCTGTAAGTTCTGCAAGCTTGATACCTTTGGGCTGGTTTGGAGTAGAGCGGGTGACCAGGCAGCGGCCTTTTTTAATGATATAAAAATAATCACCGTCGTCACCCTGATTGATAACTTTGTCGCCTGGTTTAACGGTAATATTTTCCATTTTCATAAAAATGGTTTGTATATTTGCAGGCGGAATTCTGTGGAATGCTTCAGTTCTCAACAGCTGCATCATCCAATCATCATCATCGTTATTACTACCAGCATTTAGTTCCTGTACCTGATAGGCGCTGCTCTGATCCCAGGTCAATAGCATGTCGAGTGCATCAGAATCGAGAACGATAAAAGTAGAATATTCTTTTGTTTTTACAGTAACAGAACGGGGGATAATTTGTACGATGGGTTCTAGCGCATCGCTGGTGTTGGCATCAATGGTTTTGAGTATACCGCTATCACCAATTAAATCGATACTGCCTTCAAGTAAGTAATAGTGGTTGTCGTTGGTGTCGCCTTTATTGAATAAAATTGAATCTGCCTCATGGTTTTCAATTTTAATTTTATCGATCGCTTGAGATAGTATTTCACTATTAAGAGAACTGAGCGGATGAAATTTGGATAAGTCTTCTGTTGTAACTTTAACTGTCATTTATATAACCTGTTAGCGATCACGCGTGTATAAAGCTATAAATTCCCTGTCAATTAGATCAATAGTAACAGTTATTTATTAACTATTGCTGGCCTGATTGGTAATGTCTACATAGACTTTAATAGTTTGACCAGGTTGTAAATATTTGCCCTTAATCGGGTTCCAGCGATGAAGATCGCTGATGCTCACATTAAAACGTTTTGCAATTCTGTATAAAGAATCACCATTTCGTACCCGGTAACGAACGGAACGAATAAAATCGCCAACAAGGCTGGAATTAATTTTTGGCGTGATGTGTTTTTTAGTCCAGATCACCAGTTTCTGTCCGGCTCTCAAAATATCCTTTGGAGACATACCGTTCCAGCGTGCTATCTGTTGTGTACCGACTTTATAAAACCGAGAGATATCCCAGAGCGAGTCACCAGATCTGACAGTATGAAATATTTTTTTCCCTTTACCTTTACGTTTTATTGAGCGACGTTGTTTTTCGCGCTGTACTTTGCTTAATGCGTAATGGGACATACCTTTGCTGGCGACAGGGATAATTAAATGACGACCAGCGCGAATATTATTGGAACGAATTTTATTAATGCTTTTTAATTGATCTACTGTTATACGATGCTTTAATGCGATCTGGCTTAGAGTCTGATTGTTTTTTATTTTATAGCGCTTCCATGTAATACGATCTTTAGCCGGAATTTTTTCTAAGCCCTGTTTAAACTGTTCGGTATTCTCAAGTGGAATTAATAACTGATGTGGTCCTTTTGGAT
>Ga0316206_1000435_pt1 | contig 58444 bp, 53 predicted proteins | sample 6monthpyrite_MG_FD_204942 | JGI IMG/M metagenome (GOLD analysis project Ga0316206, IMG submission 204942) | Microbial mat bacterial communities from mineral coupon in-situ incubated in ocean water Damariscotta River, Maine, United States -... | ecosystem: Environmental > Aquatic > Marine >...
GAAGATCGCGAGCCTTACGCCGTGGGCGTGGGGCGCGGCTCGGAAGAGCCGGCTCGGCGAGTAGGAGCTCGATCGACGGGAATAGGTGAGTCAAGAGGCTTGAGGGATGGGCTCACCGGACGGCTACCTCTATCTTACGAAACTTGGGATGAACGTCCTAGTCGTAAGCCGGAGTGAGACTCCTGAGATCGACAACCTCCCCTTCGTCCACGCGAACCGGGTTGAATCCAAAGGGACCGGCCAAAATGGTTACGTAGTTGAGCTCTCTGAGGCGGATCACCAGGCCTCGGGTGTCTTTGCCGGAGACCGTACGCCCAAGATCGAAATCTATAACTATGACGGCGACGGCACAATCGATGAAGTTCGTCGCTCGGGCTTCAAATAGCGTGTGGTTCTGTTGCTAGTGGCAGCATGTCAGCTCACGACGTCGAGCGGCTTCGTGTCGATCCAGCGGCCGCGGGTGAAGTCGGGGAAGTCGGCGGGCTGGCCGCCGTTTGCGACGGACCATTCGCTGAGCGGCCCGACGGCGCTCCAGCTGCAGCCTTCGTAGACGTTCTGGTCCAGCGGCGTGCCCTCGCGCAGGCACTGGAAGATGCGCCATTGGAGGATGAAGTCCATGCCGCCGTGGCCACCGGCTTTGACGGCGGCTTCGCCGACGCGGGTGTAGAGCGGGTGCTCGTGCTCGGCGTAGATCGGGTCGAGGTCGGCGCCTTCTGTCCAGCCGTGCGCGCCCTCGCCGGTGGGGTCGAGAGCGACCCGCGTGGGGAAGCCGGCCATCGTGCCGCGGGTGCCGCTGATCAGGTTCAGGCGGCTGTAGGGCTGCGGGCTGGTGGTGTCGTGTTGGACCAGAATCACACGCCCTTGGTTGGTGTGGATCAGGCTCATGTTCATGTCGCCGCAGGTGAACTTGAGGTCGCGGCGCGGGTGCCCTTCGGGGAAGTCGCGCTCGGCGGAAAGCTTGCGCCCGAAGGCGGGCGAGCTGTAGGAGACAATCCGCTCGAAGCGATCCTCGCCGCGGTCGATGTTCATGTACTGCGCGACGGGGCCGAGGCCGTGCGTTGGGTACAGGTTGCCGTCGGTGGTCGTGTGGTAGGCGAGGCGCCACGAGCCCTCGCCGCGCTCGAGCTCCTTCATCTGCCAGCGCAGGTCGTGAAGGTAGGCCGCTTCGCCGTGCGTCAGGTTGCCGAGGACACCCTTGCGCACCATGTTCAGGAACAGGAGCTCGTCGCGACCGTAGTTGACGTTCTCCATCATCATGCAGTGGCGGCCGGTCTCCTCCGATGCGTTGACGAGGTCCCACATCTCTTCGATCGTGGGCGCGATCGGCACTTCGATGAACGCGTGCGTGCCCGCATGCATGGCGGCGACTCCCATCGGAGCGTGCCACACCCACGGCGTCGCGATGATGACGGCGTCGAGGTGCTCTTCCTTAAGCATGCGCTCGAAGTCGAGCTCGCCTTTTGAGTACACGGCCGGCGCGGGGCGACCGGCATCGGCCACGCGCTTCGCTGCAGCCTCGGCGGCCGGCACGAAGTCGTCGCACACCGCGGCGATGTCGACACCGTCCATCAAGAGCGCAGTCGCGACGTGCGAGGTGCCACGTCCCCCGGTGCCGATGAACCCAAGCCGGACGCGCTTCAGCGGCTCGGCTGCGAAGTCGCCCATGTAGCGGCTGTCGAGCGGCTTGCGCGGCGCGCGGCCGTAAGGCCCGCCGGTGGTCGCGCAACTGGCAGCCGTCGCGGCTGCGGCGGCGCCGAGGGTGGTCTTGAGAAACTTGCGGCGGGAGGCTTTGGGCTCGGTCATCGGGGGGTGTCGGGCAAGGGGTTGGGTGGAGCTTGCATCCTACTCCAGTTTGGCGCGCATCCGCCATAGCGGGATGCGGCCAAGGCGGCCGTGCTCTTCGATGTCGAAGTGTTCGGAGGCGGCCTCGCGGATGTGTTTGGTTGTGTAGAGGTGGCCGAGGCCGCAGTCTTTCGCGAGCTCGCGCACGTGGCCGGGGCAGCGTTCGAGCTCGGTGCGGTTGCTGAAGATCAGCGTGCCGCCCGGGCGCACAAGGCTTCGCAGGTGCGCGAAGAGCGCGGCGTGATCGCGGTAGGCGTGCGGCTCGCGCCGGCTGCCGAAAAAGAGGTAGGGGTAGGTGTTGACAAGCAGCGCGAGGTCGAAGGGCTCGGGTTCCTCGGCGACAAGCTCGTGCAGGAAGCGGCGCTCGAAGCGCGCGGCTTTTGTGCCGAGCGCGGCCGCGGCGAAGCGGCTGGCCTCGACGTCGAGGGGGTGCACGTCGATGCCAAGGGCGCGCTCGAGGCCCAAGCGGCGCGCGGCGTCGAGCACGAAGAACCCCTTGCACGCGGAGAGGTCCACGAGGCTCTTCGGCGCGGCGGGGTAGAGCGCACGCAGACGGCGCGCGCGGCGCCACAGCTGGAACGAAGGGCGCGGCCTACCACGCACGATGCGCCAGTCGTGGTTGTGGGGGTAGGAGTCCGCGAGGTGGCGGCAAAGCTCTTCTTGGGTGTGAGTCATGGCGTGGGGCGCAGGTCGCTAAGCAGAGTGGCGAGCGCGAGGCTCGCGAGCGGCAGCACTTGCCAGGCGACGCGCACGCAGCTGGAGTCGAGGTGCCACTCGAGCGGCTGCGGCGTCGCGAGGTAGATCAGGAAGAGGCCCGCCAAGCTGAGCGCGAAGGCCGCAGCAGGAACCAGCGCCCGGCCGAGGCGCGCGGCGTCGGGCAAGTGGCCAGCCAGCGCGCGCGAGCCGGTGACAAGCAGCGCGGCAGCCAGCAGCAACAAGACGTACGCGTCGAAGCGCGGCGCAAGGAACAGGTGGCGCGCGAAGTACTCGGCCGTGGTGGGCAGGTACTCGAGCCCTTGCGCCCCGAGTCGCGCGAACAGCCCCGCGCCGTCGCCCTTGCCGTGGGTCAGGTCGTTCGCGAAACCGGCGCGTGCATTGAAGATGAAGCCGGCGGCGATGAAAGCTGCGGGCAACGCCAGCCAGGCCCATGAGCGCAGCCGCGGCCGCGCGGGCGCAAATTGCAAGCCGCGCACAAAGGCACCCGCAAGAATCGCGAGCACAAACAGGCTGGCGTCGTTCTTCGTGAACACCGCAAGTGCGAGGCCCATCGCCGCGATCCCCAAGAGGCTGCCGCGTGGGTCGCGCTCGAAGCGCCCAAGCGCGTCCACCGCGATCACAAGCCCCAGGGCAACCAAGCCCTCGGCCCCAGCGGTGCGCGCCGCGAGCGCCGTCACCGGCGACGCAGCGAACGCGAGCACAAGCGCCGCCGCAAGCGCCGGCCCGGCGACGCGCCGCAGCGCTGCCGCGAACGACAGCACAAGCCCCAGCGCACCCAGCTGCATCGGCAAGCGCAGAAGCAGCGCGCCGCCGTCACCGATGCTCAAGACCCACGCCTGCAACAGCGGGTTCAAAAGCGGGTAGTCGCCATGCCGCATGACCGGCCGCGAGAGCAGCGCCAAGTAGTCATCCCCAAGCCCACCAGCGCTCGCGATCGCGCGCGCCTTCAGCCCCCAGAGCATGCCCTCATCCCCGGTCAGCGCCGGCGTCAAATCCCCGACCACCGCGCGCAGAACCAAGAGCCCAACAGCAAGCCCCACCGCAACGCGGAACAGCACCTCGCCGCGCCCGCATGGCCGCGAAGAGTCCGCCGCCAACACCCGCACCTCACCCCTCGCGCGCCGCCGCCCCAGAAGCCCAAGCGCCAGCACCAGCGCGCCTTGCGCAAGCGTGATCGGCAGCGGCCGCAGCGAGCCAGGAAACCCCCAGCCCATCGCGAACAGAAGCGCGCCGTGCATCAAGAGCCCCGCCGCAATCGCCCAACCGGCAAACGCTAAGCGGTCGCCGCGCGGCGACAGCCCCGCGAGCCCTAGCGCGCGCCAACCCGTGAACACCAAGACAACCAGAACCCAGAGCGCGATCATCGCGGTCCCCACAACACGCCACCCGGGGCGGCAAAGCGCGGCGCCATGAAGGCCTCGATCCGCTCGGGGTAGGGGTAGCCGAGATCCAAAACGAACAGCTTGCCCGCCGCGGCTAACGGCAGGAGTTCCGGCGGCAGAGCCAGACCCGCGCCGTCCGGGCCCGCGAGCTCGGCAGGCATCGGCCGCAGGTCGCGCGGGAACAGCAACAGCTGCAGCTCGCCAAGCAGCAACAAGGCCTCGATCCGGCCCTGTTGGTCCGCATCGCCTTCGGCCGGATGCGCACCAAAGATCAGCGCGTCCGCGGGCAGCTCCGACGCAAGCCGGCGAGTCAGAGCGGCGCCACCGGGCCGCACGCGCTCGAGCTCCGCGTCGAAGCGCTCGGCCCCGCTGTCCGTCACCGCGCGCGGCAGCTCGGTCAACAGCCCGCCACTTCCAAACAGCTCGGACCCAATGTGCCAGAGGCTCCAAATTCCCATGACAAGCACGGCGGTTGTGAGGGCGCGGTTCAGCATCGACTGCGAAAGATACAGGTTCTGAGGCGATACCACCTGTGGCGCGCGCGGAACCTGTCCTAGCAGTATGAAGTACGAGCGTGGATCTCGCGCTCAAGACCCAACTCTGCGGAGCCTTCCCGTGACTCTCCATCCCGGCGCTCCCTTGCCCCCGTTCCCTTCAGCCGCCAAGCCGGCGGCGCTCGCCAGAGGAACAGGGGCCCGTCAACCGGCCATTCCCGACCCGCATTGGCTCGCCCCCTTGCAATTTTAGTTATGGAATCCATGTCAACCCTTCTGGCCTCACTTGGCCTCGTCGCGTTCGCCTTGTCGGCCTCTGCTCAGTTCAATTTGAACGTGATGGAGCGCGTCGACGCGAACGACACTGGCGTCGTCGCCACTCTTCCAAGCCGAGGCGCCTCGATCTCGGCGGACGGTCGCTTTGCCGTCTTCTCGACGTTCTCGGACAACCTGATCCCCGGCGACACGAACCTCATCGAGGACGTGTACATGCGCGACCTGCGCACGGGGAAGGTGATGCGCGTCAGCGTGCCCCCTGCGGGCGGGCAGATTTCCATGGCGGCGACGAACCCGCAGATCTCTGGTGACGGTCGCCTTGTGGCTTTCGAGTGCGCGGACCCGACGCTAGTTCCGGGTGACGCGAACGGTGTGGTGGATGTGTTCATTTGCGACACAACGGACGGCTCCATGATTCGCGAGAGTGTGACCTCCGGCGGCGGCGAGGTGAGTGGGATCTCGTGCGAGCCGGGCCTCTCGGCGGACGGCCTTTGGTTGGCCTTCGCGAGCGACGCTGCGAGCCTCTGGACTGTCGGCCCGCACCATGTCACGGGCGGCCGGCACATCTACCTGCGCGATCGCGCGAACAACCGCACGTGGCGCGCGAGCTTGGGGCAGCCGGGGATGCAACACGATGTCCAGGCCGGCCACCCGGTGGTTTCGATGCACGGGCGCTTCGTAGCGTTCGAGGCGCGTGACCTGACGACCGAGATCGGCATGCCCGCCGGTTCATCGCAGCTGTACCTGTTCGACAGGACGACCGATAGCGTGACGCTTGTGAGTCGCGACGACTTTGGTGTGCCGGCGAATGCCGACTGCACGGAAGCGGCGATCTCGGACAACGGCCGCTTTGTCGCGTACGCATCGCTGGCCGACAACTTGGTGGCCGGCGACACAAACGGCGCGATGGACGTCTTTATTTTCGACCGCATCAAGCAGATCACCAGGCGTCTGAGCGTCGACAGCCTGGGCAACCAAGCGAACGCGATGAGCTATCGGCCATCGCTGTCGGAGACGGGGCGCTTTGTGTCGTTTACCTCGCTGGCGACGAACCTGTCGGGACTCACGTTCGGTGGCGGGCGCGCGGTCTTCGTGCGCGACAACGATCTTGGTGTTGTGCAGCTTGCCAGCATCAACTCCGATGCGATCGCGGCGAATAACGTCTCGATGACCAGCAACGGAAACACGCTCTCGGCCGATGGCCGCTTTGTTGTCTTCGACAGCTTGGCGAGCAACTTGGTCCCCGGCACGTTCCAGTTTGGTATGAGCACGTATCGACTCGACCGCCGCAGCTTCGGCCCGCGACTTGAGTGGAGTCCGCCCACGGGCGACCAGCGCGTGAACTTCATGGCAACCGGCGTGACCCCTTTGAGCCCGCTTGTGATTGCGATCGGCAGTCAGGGGCAGGGCCCGACCCCCAGCGCCTTCGGATTGATCGATGTGAGCCTTCCAGTGCGGTTCTTTGTCGCCTACTCGGACGGGCAAGGCCGCGCCTCCTTCGACACCTTCTTGCCCCCGATCACGAGTGGCAAGGTGCTGTGTGCGCAGGGGCTCGACGTGTTTGGCGAGTCGCACACCAATCCACTCGCAGCGCTCGTTCAGTGAGTTTCCTAATGTGAGTGGGGGCGCCCCGGACCGGGAGGGCCGGGGCGCTTTCGTATGCTGGGCGCTTCCCCCTTCCAAGGAACTCGATGCGTCCGATCGTTCTCACTCTGCTAGCCGTCCTGTCCCTCCCGGCCTCGCTCCTCGCACAAACTGGGTATCAGCTGCCGCCGAAAGCGGTCGTCGACATCTTGGATGCGGCGCCCGCGCCCAGCGTTCGGTTCAGTCCCGACCGCAGGTGGATGCTGCTGGTCGAGCGGCCAGCGATGCCCAGCCTCAAGGAGGTCGCGCGGCCGATGCTGCGGTTGGCGGGCATGCGCATCGATCCGGCGGCGAGCGCGCGCTATCGGACGGGGTACGACACGGGGCTTGTGCTGCGCAAAGTTGGAGCGCCGGTGAATGGCTCGCAAGATGTGCGCGTGCCACTCGCGGGTGGGCTCGGCCTTGTCAGTTGGGCGCCGAACTCGCGCGGTTTCATCTTCAGCACCGTCGACGCAGCAGGGCAGAGCTTGTTCTTGGCCGAAGTGGGGGCCGCCTCCGCACCGCGCAAGGTGTGCGATGGGCTGAACACGACTCTTGTCGCGCCGACTTGGCAGGGTGGCGGAATGGCGTTGATCGTGGCGCGTCGCCCGGCAAACTTGGGCGCCGCGCCGAAGGGGACCGCGACGCCACACGGCCCCGCGATCCAAGAGGCAAGCGGCGAGAGCACACCGCTGCGCACCTACCAAGACCTGCTGCACAACGAGGACGACGCGGCGCTGTTCGACTATCACGTCACAACGCAGCTCATGCGCTATGACCTGCGCGGCGGCGCGAATGCCGTGACTCCGATTGGACGACCGGCGGTGTACATGAATACAAGCTTAGCGCCCGACGAAGAGCACTTGCTGGTGACGCGCCTTCAGCGGCCGTACTCGTACTTGATGCCGTTCTATGCGTTCCCGAGCGTCACGGAAGTGGTGGACCTTGGTGGCGGAAGCACGCATGTGATCGAGCAGAAGCCGCTCGACTCGGGCATCCCGATCGGCGGCGTCCGCAAGGGCCGACGCTCGGTGCAGTGGTCGCCGCACGGTGCGGCCGAGCTGTGGTGGGTCGAGGCGCAGGACGGCGGCGACCCGGAAGCGGAGGCCGCCTGGCGTGATACTTGGTTCACGTTGGCGTCGCCGTTTGAGGGCGCGCCGCGCGAGCTCTTGCGCGTGGAGAATCGCGCGCGCGGGATCGAGTTCACCGAGCGGCCGCGGCTTGTGATCACAACCGAGTACGATCGCGACCGGCGCTGGACGCGCAGCCTGTTGCACGACCTGTCAACGCCGGACGCGCAGCCCGTGGTCCTCGATGACCGCGCCTCGCGCGATAGCTACGGCGATCCGGGTGAGCTTGTGACGATTGCGCTAGCTGGCGGCGCGCGCGTTGTGCGCGTCGACCGCGTGGGTGAGGCGCGCTACTTTTTCCGCATCGGTCGCGGCGCTTCGCCCGAGGGCCTGCTTCCCTTCCTCGATCGCTTCGACCTGACGAGCGGCAGAACCGAGCGCTTGTGGCGCTCGAAGAAAGGCACCTACGAGATGCCCGTCAATCTGCTGCCGGCGCGCGGACCCGCCCCGAGCTTCATCACCCGCCGCGAGACCCAGACCACGCCGCCGAACTACGCTCTGCATGCGACAGAGCAGACGCCGTCGGCGCTGACCGCGTTCCCCGATCCCACGCCCACGTTGCGCGGCGTGAAGAAAGAGCTCGTCACGTACAAACGCGCGGACGGCATCCCGCTGTCGGCGACGCTGTATCTGCCGGCGAGTTACAAACAGGGCGACAAGCTGCCGCTTCTGATCTGGGCGTACCCGCTTGAGTACAACGATCCCAAAACGGCCGGGCAGGTGACCGCCAGCTCGGACCGCTTCACGCGCGTTTCTGGCCTGTCGCACCTTGTGCTTCTGACCCAGGGGTATGCGATCCTCGATGGCGCAACGATGCCGATTGTTGGCGATCCCGAGACGATGAACGACCACTTCATCGAGCAGATCGTTGCGTCGGCCGAGGCGGCGATCGACTTTGCGGTCGAGCGCGGCTTCGGGGATCGCTCGCGTGTGTGTGTGGGCGGCCACTCGTACGGTGCGTTCATGACGGCGAACCTGCTGGCGCACTCGGATCTGTTCGCGGCCGGCGTGGCGCGCAGCGGCGCGTACAACCGCACGTTGACGCCGTTTGGTTTCCAGTCCGAGCGGCGCACGTTGTGGGAGGCACCCGCCGCCTACTTCGCTGTCTCGCCGTTCATGCATGCCGAGAAGATCAAGGCGCCGCTGCTCTTGATCCACGGCGAGATCGACAGCAACTCGGGTACGTTCCCGATGCAGTCCGAGCGCCTGTTCCAAGCGATCAAAGGCAACGGCGGCACCGCGCGACTTGTGATGCTGCCCGCCGAGAGCCACGGTTATCGCGCGCGCGAATCCGTGCTGCACGTGCAGGCCGAGACGATCCGCTGGTTGAACAAGTACGTGAAGCGCTAGGGCCTACGCGTATTGCCCGGTGAGGGCGGCGAACGTCAGCGTGAAGAGCAGCGTGGCCGCGATGAGCCCCACGGGCGGCTTCTCGCCTTGCGCGGTGGGTGCCAGGGACAGCAGCGCAAAGGGGACGAGGGCAAGCCAAAGGCGCTCGGTCTCTCCCCGCGCGGTGCCCGCCAACGAGAGCGCAAACACTGTGATCAGGAGCCCACGCGCCAGCCATGCTTGGCGGTTGCTTTGCCCGGTTCTTTGGAGCGCGTTTTGGAACGTGCCGACAGCGACGGGAAGCCCAAGCCACAGGAAGAACGTGTAGGGACTGCTGAAGACAAACGGCAGCCAATCGCGGTGGGCCGTGACCCCGGCGGCGTGAAAGTCCAGCGAGAGCCGCAGTCCCTCGACGTAGCTGTAGCCGGCAAGGCGCAGTCCGAGCCACGTGCCACCAAGGCTCAGCAGGAAGCCCACGAGAGCCCGCGCGACTTGGCGTTCGTGGCCCTTCGCCGCGAAGAGAGCCAGCATGAGAAGAAGTGGCAGGCAAGCGAGGTTGCCAAAGCTAAGCAGGAGCAGCGCGGCGGTCGAGAGTCCCGCCAACGCTCCTAATAAAAGGCGGCGCCGCGGCCGCGAATCTTGGACTGCGCGCCAGAGGCACAGGCCCGCAACACAGACACACAGCGGGTACAGGATGTCCGCCATTGGTGCGATCACGACAAGCGAAGGCAAGGCAGCACCGAGGCCGACCGCGAGAACGGCGCTCTTGTGATTGCCGAGCTCTTTGGCGAGGGCGAAGAGCGGGAACAGCCAGAGGCAAGCGAACAGTACCAGCAGGACGCCGGTCAGGTTGCCCGCGATGGCGAGCGCCAGGATGGTGCGGCGCGAAAAGCCCGCGAGGGTTGGCGAGAGCTGCGCGGCGAGGTTGGAGAGTTCGGAGGCGCCGCCGAAGAGGAGCACGGGGCCAATCGGATGCGTGCGCGAGTGCGGCAGCAGCTCGGCATGGCGCTCGTTGTAGGTGGCGAGCAGCTCGGGCAAGCTCTCGAACCTAGCCGAGTCCTCGGCGTAACCTTGCGAGTAGACGGTCGAGGCGAGCGAGAAGCCGCCCGCTTGCCCCGCAGCTCGAAGACCGAAAGCCATGCCAGCCGAGAGCACGGCCGCGAGTGCGACAAACCGCAGCGTCGAGATGCGGCCGCTCCACGCGGCGCGGAAAACGATCACCTGAAGACCCGCGCAAAAAAGTGCAAGGATCGCGGCCGGGCGGATCAGGCGCATCCAGGCGACCCTCGCGTGGGGCGGGGTCGGGACTAGCCCGTCGACCCCCAGCCACTGTGGACCCAACGCGAGCACGGCGAGCGCCAGAAGCGCGATGAGCAGGACGCGACTCTTCATTGGGTGTGCTGGATTCCCAGGAGCGCGGCAAGCGCGCTGGAGCGAGAGGGGGCTCCGGGCGTGCGGTCGAGCTGGGTGAGGCACGATGCCGCGCCGGCAACGAAGTGGGCGGGCAGAGCACCCTCGGCGGCGGCCAAGAACTCAAGCGACTCGATCACATCCGTGAGGCCTTCGCTGTCACCCTTTTTCGCAAGCGCCAGCCCGGCGAGGATTTGACCGGCGCCCGTGAGCAGGTTGAAGTCCGGCGGCAGCTCGGTGGCGGCTCGGCCCCCGCGACCGCTTTGAATGGCGGCGGAGAGCTGTCGCAGGGCGGGCAGGGGGAGCGGGTCGGTGTCGAGTCGGCGGAAGGCACTGGCGGGATCGTCGAGCGTGACTTCAAGGAGGGGAGCGAGACTGCTCGGCGGGAATCCGAGCGAGCTGATGCGCGCGGCGATCAGCAGCCGCGAGCGCTCGAGGAGGCCCGCAGCATCGGCTGGAAGGGTCGCTTCAAGGGTGAGGAGGCTTGAGAGGTCGTCCCCGGGCCCCATGCTCGCGGCGAGCCGGCGCAGCTCCTGGAGCTCGTAATCCGAGCGTGAGCCGCAGCTGGCAGCGATCAGGCAGGCGAGCGTGGCGAGGAGGAAGCGAGATCCCATACGCGCGATAGCCTAGCACTGGATGGGGCCGTCCCGCGCCTTGGTGGAGCGGGTCGTGGGCTGGAGTGCTGAAGAGGAGGGGCGATTCCCGAATCTGGTCAAAATGAGGACTGCAATCTCCTCTTCTTCCCAAATCTGGACATTCCCCACGAGGTTTGGATTTGAGAATTGAGCCCATTCCAAATCGCATTTGGCGGCCGCTAGGAATGTTTTGACTTAGGATGTTTCAATGTTCCCCATTTATGTGGCACTCGGAACGGGTGGTCCACGTTGCAAGGGTAGACAAGTTTCCCGGCTCCCCAGATCCATCATTCCCATGTCATACCGCTCACTAATCTGCCTTGCTGCCCTTGCGGCGGCCCCTCTTCAAGCTTCAGCCCAAGCTCCCTACACCCTGACGGAGCGTGTGAGCATCGCGTCCGGAGGCGTGGAGGCGACCGGGCCCAGCTGGCGCCCTTCGGTTTCTGAGGACGGGCGCCTCATCGCCTATTGGAGTGAAGCGGCAGACCTGGTGCCCGGCGACACGAACGGCGTTGCCGATGTGTTTGTCTATAGCCGCGCGACAGGGCTGACCGAGCGCATCAGCGTGGGGATCGGCGGGACCGAGGCGAATGGCGCAAGCAGCACGCCCGCGATTTCAGCGGACGGCCGCTATGTGGCCTTCCGGAGCGCGGCCACCAACCTGTTTTTCTTCCTCGACACCAATGGCGAGGATGACATCTACCTGTACGACCGGCAGACCCAGGTGACCGAGCGCATTAGCGAGGACTCGCTTGGCTTCCAGGTCAACGGCCAGTCCAAGGAGCCCGGAGTCTCGGAGGACGGGCGCTATGTCACCTTCACGAGCACGTCCTCGAATCTCGTGGTCGGCGATGCGAACGGCGCGCCGGACGTGTTCCGCAAGGACCGGCAGACCGGCGCGGTCGAGCTCGTCAGCACGAACCTCAGCGGAGCGGCAGGTAACGGCCAGAGTGGGACGGCTACGATCTCGCCCGACGGCCGCTTTGTTGGTTTCGAGAGCGTCGCGACCGACTTGATCGTCAGCGACCTGAACGGCTTCCGTGACGTCTTCTTGCGGGACATGGTCACGGGCTCGATTGAGCGTGTCAGCGAGAGTGCTCCGGGCGTCGGCCCCACGGGGAGAAGCTACGTTCCTGTGGTTGCGCGGGACGGTGCCTATGTGGCCTACCAGAGTGTCGCTGCCGACATCTTCTCCGGGAACACGAACATGGCTTTCGACATCTTCCGCTGGCAGCGCTCGAACCACGAGACGCTGCCCGCGAGCACCAGGACCGATGGTGGACTTGCGGATGGGTTGAGCTACCTGCCATCGATCTCAGCGGACGGCATGTTCGTCGCGTTTCAAAGCCTGGCGACAAACCTCACGCCCGGTGACACGAACGGCGTGTACGACATCTTCATGAAAGACTTCACGACAGGCATCACCGAGATTGCCTCGACCAACGTGGTGGGCGTGACAGCCGATCTCCCGAGTTTTCAAGCGGCCCTGTCGGGCGATGGCCACTTCCTGTTCTTCTCAAGTCAGGCGTCGAACCTCGTCGCCGGGGACACCAACGGCGTCAGCGACATCTTCAGCTACAACCTCATGACGGGGGGCGCGGAGATGACGCTGTCGAACGTCGTCGCGAATCAGACGGCCACGGTCACCGTGACCGACGCGACACCGGCTTCCTCGGTCATCGTTGGCTGGTCGCTGTTTGGCATGGGGCCGACGCCGAGTCCGTGGGGGCCGATCTCGCTCACGCCGCCGATCTTTGCGCTCGCGCTTGCGACCGACGGCGCCGGAGTGGGGAGCCTCGACTTCGATCTGCCCTCGGCACTGCTCGGTTTCACTCTGTCGGTGCAGGGTGTGGACTTGACGACCGACTACCCGACGACCTCGGACTCGGAAGAGATCGTCCTGTAGAGCGAGATCCACGTGCGCGAGGGAAGGCGCATGCGAGAGGGGAAAGAACGATGCCCGGTGCAGCCAGAAAGGCTGCACCGGGCATCGTTCTTTCGATCGAGGGAGCCTTACAGCGCTTGCGCGTGGGCGAGCATCTCTTTCGGGTCGCGCTGGCCACCAGGGGTGACCGACTCGGAGAACTGAACGACGCCGTTCTTGTCGATCAGCACGGTCGCGCGGTCGCCGATGCCGGCGTCCGCGAGCCAGAGCCCGTAGGCTTGGCAGACCGCACCCTTCGGGTGGAAGTCGGCAAGCAGCGGGAAGTTGATGCCGGCGAAGCCAGCAGCCCATGCCTTGTGGCTGAACTTACTATCCACGGAGATACCCAAAACTTGGGTATCGCAGGCTTCGAACTCGCTCAAGAGCGCGTTCAAGCCCGGAATCTCGCGGCTTCATGTCGGGGTGAAGTCGAGGGGGTAGAACGCCAGAAGGACGTTCTTCTTCCCCTTGAAGCTCGAGAGCGTGACCGACTCGTCGGCGTGGCTGTCGAGCGTGAAGTCGGGCGCGCTTGCGCCTTTCTCGATGATGCTCATAGGAGGTGGATCGGTTAGATCTGAAATGGAACTGGGGCAGCCGCATGATGCTGCGAAGCCCGCGGAGCGCACATGCTAGCGCTTGGCGAGGCGGTTGTTGATCCCGACTTCGAGCTTCGCCAAGTTCCATCGAGGAGCCCGGGCTCCCGAGTCTGGCTACTTGTCGCCGCCGCGGCGGTTTCGCTCGGCCACCAGGAGGAGGATCACGAAGCCGACGATCACAAGCAGGACGAAACCGATGAATACGAGGGGGAGGATGGACATGCGCGCAGTCTAGCGCCGCCGCTTGCGATGTGGACTTCTGGACCTTGGGGTCGGCGAAGAAACCTCGTGCCGATTCCACGGGAGTATTTTTCGAGCGGTCAAGAAGGCGGTTAGGCTGGCAACCCCCCGTCTCCTCACTCCCGAGTTCGTTCTATGATCCTCGTCACCGCTCTTGCTCTTCTTGCTCTACCAATCGCAGCCACTCCCGATGAGGTGCGGCTCAGTGAACTAACCGTACCAGTCGAGTGGCCGTCGTCGATGGGCTCGCGCCTCGTCGAAGGGGCGAACGGCCAGACGTACCTCAGCTGGGTTGAAGAGAAAGGCGAGACGGCGCGGCTGCGCTACTCGGTGCTAGGCGAAGGTGGGTGGCGCCCGGCGCACACGATCGCGGAAGGCGACAACTGGATGGTCAACTGGGCCGACTACCCGGTGCTGGCGGTCGAGTCGGATGGCAGCATGGCGGCGACGTGGCTCGAGCGCACGGGCGCCGAGGGCACGTGGGATTACGGCGTGCGCATTGCGGTGTCGCCGAACGGCGAGGACTGGTTCGGCGGGGCGAGCCTGCACGACAATCCGGCGGGTCCCGAGCACGGGTTCGTGTCGCTCGTGCCGATGCCGTCCGAGAGTGGGCGTGGGTTTGGCGCGGTGTGGCTTGACTCGCGCGCGATGGGGGCTGCTGAAGGTGAGGAAGACGGCGGCCACGGGGCGGGCGCGATGGCGCTGATGTTTCGGCGCGTGTCGATTGGGGACGAGGGGATTGAGTTGGGCCCGGAGTTGGTGCTCGACAGCCGCACGTGCGACTGCTGCGCGACGACGGCGGTGCGCGGCGCGAACGGCGGCTTGACGGTGGCCTATCGCGATCGGGCCGAGGACGAGGTGCGTGACATTGCGGTCCTGCACCTCGGCGATGGTGTGACGTTCGAGCGCAACGACCCGCCCGCCGACAACTGGCTGATTCCGGGTTGCCCGGTGAACGGGCCGTCGCTGGCGCGGCAGGTGAAGAACATGGGGATGGCGTGGTTCACGCTGGACACGGGCCTGATGGGGAAGGCCGAGCCGAAGCCGGCTGTGAAGGCATCGTTTGGCACTGTGGCCGGTGGCTTTGGGTTGCCGATGCGGGTCGACCTTGGCGCGCCGATTGGGCGCGCGGCTGCGGCCATGACCTTGGCGGGCCGCATGCATGTGGCGTGGCTCGAGCGCACGCCCGCGCCGGAAGGCGGCTGGCCGGAAGGCGCTGTGCCCACCGCGCGCTGGATGCTGCGCGACATGGGGACACAGAGCCGCCGTGCGCCGAACTTGCTGGCGCCGCTCCAGCTCGCCGAGGTGCCTGCCACGCGCGCGAGTGGCTTCGCCAGCATTCTGTGGAGCCGAGCTTCCAAAGACGGCGAGAGCGGCCTTCTAGTCGCGTTCACGAACCTGGATGCGGACGGCGTCACGCACGTCGAGACGCGCCTAGTCTCCGGGCTCTGACGCACCGCCCGCCGAGTCGCAGCTGGCCGGAGTCTAGAACGGAGTGACGCCGTGCCCGTGGCAGCGCGGGCACTCGTTCGGCGTCCACTTTTCGGTCGTCACCCAGTGGCCCGAAGAGACCGTGTGCCCAATCTTGACGGTCTCGAGGTTGCGGGACAGGCCCCCAAAAGGCTGGTAGCGCTCCACCTCGGCGATGCCCGTCTCGACGCCGTCGCCGCCGCACGCGCTGCAGGTCTCGAGCGTCTCTTCAATCGACATGGGCAGGACATAGAGCCCTTCGAGGTAACTCGCGGGACGCGCATCGAGGTAGCCGCCCAAGAAGGTCAGGGCGCGCCGGATGCCGTCACTGTCTTGGGTCATGAGGGCACCGACCCAGCGGCCTCCGCCCCAGACCGTGAAGCCGGTGGGCAGGTCCTCCCAGCGGATGCCGCCGGGGTAGTCGATGTCGTCCCAAGTCTCGAGGCGCTGGCCAGCATAGGACTTGCCCTCGACGACGATCATGGGCACGCCGTCGCTCTCGTTGCGCGCGATTTCGCTGTCCGAGAAGCCGCCCTCGCGCAGGGCTACCAGGAGTGCCTCGCGGGCCACGCGCCGCCTCCGAGCGGCCTCGGCCACGGCCTCGCGTTCGGCGGCTTCGAGGCGCTCTTTCTCGGCGATGTACGCGTCGTACTCGGCCTGCTGTTTCGCGTTCTTGGCTTGGATGGCCTGCGCCCGGACAATGGTCAGCTCGCTCGTCGCAAGCGAGATCAAGTTCACCGGCGAGGAGCCCGTCGCGATGACCTTGCCAGCTTCGCTCCAGTGCAGCACGCGGTAGGGCTCGTCCTCACCTTCGACGCGCACCATGATTAAGTCGTAGTGCCCCGCGTCCGCGCCCATGAACCCATCGGTGTAGTCCCCAAGCTCGACGATCTCGAGGAAGTGATCGACACCCTTATCCTTGAAGATCTCGCCGAGCAGACTGAGTCCGTCTTGGCCGACCTCACGCGCGATCCAGGCGGCCACATCCGTGGACCCAGGGAACCGCACGGGCTGAAGCTCGTCGAAGACCCTCTCGTTCGCGAAGGCGTTGCCGAAGGAGCAACGCAGATGCCCATCCATCGGCACGACGTACACAAAGGCCCAGTCCGACGTTCGGTACATCACCGGTGGACCGTCCGTAATGGTGCTCAGGTCGAACTTGGTGATGTTCACAAGCGTTCGGTCGAGTGAGACGAAGAAGAGCCCACTCTCGTCAATGATTCGATCTCCAGGGACCGCATGCAGCACCTCGCCCATTGGATCGACGACGGCAATCCGCTTCGGGTTGTCGAGCTCCATGTAGTGCCGCAGTTGGCCTTCGGAATCGGTCTTGTCAAACGCGTTCACGCAGTCGGGTAGCGCAAGGGCCGTGGCTCCCGAGTCGGTGAAGCGCGTCCATGCAGAGGTGTCGTAGTTGCGCGCGAAGACGACGCCTGGGGCGGTCACTTTGAAGTACCACCAAGGCCCCCACGGCGTGACGCGCTCGTCGAGGTCGCCCGCTGCGTCGAGGCGCCAGAGCGAGCGCTCGGGATCGCGATCGTTGCCTCGCCAGCGCGTCTGATAGACCGTGCCATTGTCATCGTGGGGGATCTCGTAGAAGTTGTCGAGCTCGCCCTGGGTCGAGGTCGGACTCACCCAACCCTTGGGCAAACTGCTGCAGGCGGCTAGAAACGTGAAGGCGAGCGGGAGGAGCAGGTTGCGCATGGTGGGGAGGGGATTGAGCGATGGAGCGTCTCGGCTTACTTCGGTTGCGGGCCCTTGGGGAGTGGACGCAAATCTGCTGGAAATCGGGTTCAGGCGCTGATTCGGCTTAGTCCAAAGCCGCCTCTGCGCGCGCGTCCATCACGCGGAACCACATCGGCGGCACAAGGCTCAAGAGCATCATCGACGGGTAGCCTGCGGGCAGCTCGGGCGCCTCGGGCCGCGCGCGCAAGATGCCGTAGGGGCGGCTAGCCTCGGCGTGATGATCCGAGTGGCGCGTCAGGTTGAAGAGCAGCGCGCTCGACAGCGCGTGGTTCGAGTTCCAGCTGTGAGCGAGGCGCACGCGCTCGGGGCGGCCGTCCACGACGCGTCGCTCGAGAGCGTAGTGTTCGATGTAGTCAATGATCTCGAGCAACAGGACGGCGATGGCGGCTTGGCCGACAAAGAGCGCGAGCCCGAGTGGTCCGAAAGCGAAGCCGACCGCACACAGCAGCGCAAGTTGCGTCGCGCCGTAGCGCAGGCGCCGGTCGACAAACAGCGTGCGCTTTTGTTGCTCGCGCAAGCGCGCGATGCGGCGCGATTCGAGCCGCCACGCGCTTCGCATGCCCATCGCGACCGAGCGCGGCACGAAGCGGAACACGCTCTCGCCGCGCCGCGCTGTCGCCGCGTCCGCGCGCGTGCCGACGATGCGGTGGTGTCCGAGCACATGCTCGACGCAGAAGTGCGGGTACAGAACCAGTGTCATCAGCGCCTCGCCAAGCGCGCGGTGCAGCTTGCCGCGCCGGTGCATCAGCTCGTGCGCGACCGTGATCCCACCGCCGCCCGTCGCGATGCCCACGGCTAGCAAGATGCCGATCCATTCGAGCGCGCCCGCCGGCGGCCGCTGGGTGACTTCCACCAGAGCAAACCCAAGCAGCGCCACTTCGCACGGCAGCCAAAGCTCCACTGCCAAGTCGAACCCGCGCTGCGAGCCAGCTTCGACATCACGCCGCGCCTTGCCGAGCAGCATGTCGAACAGCGGCACGCCCACGAACACAACCCCGACTGGAAGCCAGAGCCAAGCCCCGCGCTCGGCAACCGCCACCGCCGCAAGCGCGAAGAACACATAGGCCGAGAAGAAGCGCAGGAAGGGCATGCCGTCATTGTGGCGGAAGCGGCCGGAATCAGGAAGCCGCGCGACCGCCAACTTCCGCGCTGCGCTGGCGTAGTCCTTTGAATGAGAAGCCTCCCCCTCGCACTTGTCGCCCTCGCTTTCGCCCTCTCGCCAGCTTTGGGGCAGCGGAGCTCCCTGGACGTCCCCAGCAACAGCGGCACTCCGATGTCCGAGACGTACGTGCACTATCGCGCGACAGCCGTGGACCAGCAGAATGGGACTCCGCTTGCGGGCGTGGCGTTGAAAGTCTGGGGACGCGATGAAAGTGGCGAGGTGCAGTTCTTGACGCTTGAGAGCGACGAGCGCGGCGTGTTTGCTTGCCCTGTGGCTCTGCTTTCGAAGTCCATTCATCAGGGGAGCGCCGAGCATTCTTTGCTTCCGGTTCTCGACCACGGGCCCGGCATGCCCTGGGACGATCCCGCGAATCAGGTGGCGTTCGAGTGCGGGCCCGAACTTGTGTTGCGCGTGGCGGGCGAGGTCCCGAAGAGTGGCCTCGAGGTCTTCATCGCCGAGCCGGGCGCGCGCTTTCCCTTTCGTGTGAGCCATGCCTACAAACGCGCGGACGGTTTCGTCGGGGCGTGGCTGCGGCCTTGGGAAGAGTCCAGTGCAAGAACTCCGAAGGCGGGCGCTGCGGTGCGCATCGGTCTTCGCGATCAGGCTGGTATCTTGTGCGGTGTGGCCTCGTTTCGGTGGGCGCCGGAGTTGTTCACGGTTCCGATCCCGCTCCGACTTGAGCCGACCGCCGCGGTGAACATCTCGGTCGAGCCAGAGCTGCCGTACGTGCGGACGGCGTACGAACAGCTGGTGGACCGCGAGGGGTACGCGGCGACCGAGAGCCTTTCGGAAGTCGAGCTCGACAAGCTCGGCTACAACGCGGGCCTCGAAGAGAGGTACGGCGACGATCCCGTAGAGAGCGTCTTCCTCGCCTTGTCGCCTTCGACGGAGTCCTTGTTGGAGCTTGACCCTTGGCGTGGGGAGGCGAAGAAGTGGTTGCCGCCAGGCCGCTACCAATTCAGCGCGCGGACGCGGCGCCATCAAGAGGCGCGGCTCGACTTGAATCTTAAGGGTGGGACGAGCGCGTCGCACGTGTTGCCGCTCGATCTATTGGTCGGCTTGCGCACGATCACGGGCACCGTTCGCACCGAGAGTGGCGCGCCGCTATTTGATTGCGACGTGGTTGTGCGTGTGGGGGGTGACCCGCTTTGGACCTGGACGATTGTGGGCGGGGTTGTGTACTGCTGGGATGGAGTGTCGCTCTGGCTGGACGAGGGTGCGACTCCCGACCGCGCCACGTTTGAGGTCCCGGCTGCGCCGCCCGGCGAGGTCGAGGTGGCCGTACAGCGACAGCGTGACAGTGGCGGCGACACGATCGGTGCCTTCCCTTCGCGGGTTGAGATCACGGGCGATCCAGGCGGTCACCAAGTCGTCGAGCTTGTCCTGTTGGACGGTCCCGCCGCGGCGAGCTTCGACTTCACACTCGAGAACAACGGCTCAAAGCCTCCACCTTTCATTCGCGTCTTCATCGAGAGCGGCCCCGTGGGCCTGCTTCCGCCGCAGAGCCGCACATGCTACGTGGGCGGCATTGGGCGCAAGATGGGCGACTTCGACCCCACCGAGCACCCGTTCACGTGGCGGATCGAGTCGCCGGGCTTTCGGCCGATTCGCGGCGGCAGCGAGGACTTCGAAGAGACCAGCCCGCGGCACTTCTCGGCCGCGCTTGCGTTCGAGCGCGAGGACTAGCTATCCTGCACTCATCATGAACGACCGCATCGACCTCAAGACCAAGATCGCCTTCCTCGAACGCGCCATTGAAGAGCTGAGCGCCGTCGTCCACGAGGAGTCGCGCGCGCGCCAGCTTCTTCAGCAGCGCCTCGATCGCCTCGAGAATAGCCAAGCGTCTGGAGGACCTGAAGTGGGCCCGCAGGACGACCCGCCGCCGCACTACTAACCCTAGCTCTGCTCGCACCATGCTTCTCGACGAAGAATCCAAGCTCGAAGTTCTACTCGCCGCCTTCCGCGACCGCCGCGCCGAGGTGACCTATTGGCGCCGCCATGCCTGGCACGTGGTTGTGTTCTTCGTGGCCGTGTGTGCGCTGATCGCGGCAGCTGGGCACATTGGGCATGTCACCAACCCAGGCAAGCCGACCTTCTTCCTCGCCATCGCGGCCACGGCCTACATCGTGCAGCTTGCCAAGAGCGCCGACGCCGCAGCCCGCCGGCTGGCCGAGATCGAAGACGCCCTCGGCTTCTTCGAAGAGGGCCGGTTCGTCGAAGAGCTCGCCTTGCAACCGATCGGCACGAAGGACATTCTCGTGGGGGACGTCCCCATGGGTATCTACATCGCTGCCATCTGGTGTGGCGCGATCCTCGCGATCTTTTAGGCGACCGCGGGGCTGCTAGTCTCCGTCTTGGTTGAGAGCACTTGCTGCTCGGCGGTCGGGCACGAGCCACATCGCCGCGACCAAAACATGGAGCCCCAGCGCAACCCAGTGGAGCTTGCCGCAAACCGACAGCTTCCCTTTCCAGTCGCCAGCCACGGCTTTTCGAAGCGCCGAGTCAGGCCCCTGCGAGGCGATGATCCGATTCTGAAGCAACATGTACGCAATCCCCGCCATGAGCAGGATCGCCCCGTACAGCGCGGTCGGAGCCGCCGCGAAGTGGTTCTCGCCCAACCAGCCGGTGGCAAACGGGATCAGCGACAGCCAGAACAGAAGGTGCAGGTTCGCCTACATGATCGCTGCGGTGACCTTCTCGACCGAGTGCAGCATGTGGTGGTGGTTGTTCCAGTAGATGCCCAGGTAAACGAAGCTCAGCACGTAGCTGAGGAACACGCCCACCACCGGAGACAGCGCCGCGAACGTCTCGCCGTGCGGCACCTTCATCTCGAGCACCATGATGGTGATGAGGATCGCGATGACTCCATCGCTGAAGGCCTCCAGTCGATTCCGTTTCATGGCGTGCCCTTCGTCGGGAAGTTGCGCGGTTCGGGTCGGTCACGGGGCGTGCTTTCGGTTTGGAGCCCGGGCGCTCCCCCGTTAGATGCGAGGCGCCAGCGACGGTTCGTTAGAGCTCGTGCTCTTGAACGATGAAGGCCGAGGACTTCGCGTGGTCGATGAAAGTGCCTTCGTCTTCCAAGAGCGCCGCGCCCAACTTCTGCCCTTCGGCCGAGCTCATGCCCGCCATCAGAGCTTCTTCGGAATCGAACCAGACTTCGGCCACGCCGTCGTACTCGGGCAGCATGCCGCGCGAGGCTCGCAGGCCTTCGTTCAGAGGCGTGTCAAGCGTGTGCGACTGCACGTACTTCTTGGCGCCCATGGTGTCCGCATTCTTCATGAAGAAGGGGCCGTGTTGGTTCAGCCAATAGTCGAGGAACTCGGCTCGAGAGAGGCGCGGGTGGCGTGTCAAACACATGACGAACTTGATCATAAGTCTCGCTTGGGGTTGCGGTCGGGTGGGGAGGGGAGGCCTTGGTAGCGCTCAGTTCACGCCGGTCATCTGACGGGTGAGGCGCTCGAACTCGGCCTTCAGTTCCGAGTTCTCGAAGCCGCGCAGGCTGGGGAGCTGCAGCTTGAGGAGGGCGGCGAAGTTGCGTTGGCCCTCTTTCATGATGGCCGCGACTTGGCTGGACAGCGAGACGGTTTCGTACGTGCTCTCGGCGTCGCGCAGCGTGACTTGCAGCTCCTTGTTGCGGGCCTCGATCTCGTTGGCCTGGCCGCGTAGGTAGTCGGCGTACAGCTCGGTTGCATGGATCGTCAGCTCGTTGGCGGCGATGTTCTGCTGAGCGATCTTGGGGTCGCCGCCGTTGTCGAGGTTGCGCTGGGCATCTTCGATCAGCTCGCGCGCCTTGTCGGCGTACTCGGCCAACTTCGGCACCATGTCCTCGCGCGTGCGGCGCACGAAGTCCTTTTGGATGCGGTCCATCAGGTGGATCAAGACAACGTACGAGCCGTAGTAGCGCTTGGCCGCATCGAGCGACTCGCCGGACGCTTCGGTCAGCGACTCAAGCTGCTCGGTGATGCCGCGCACGTTGTCGAAGACGACGCACATCTCGATGAAGTCGTCGCCGGTCACGGTCGAGAGCAGACTGCGCGCGCCTTCAAGATCGATGTCGATGCCAATGCCGCGCATCTCGGTGACGAACTTGTCTTCGAGCGTGCGGATGCGCGCGTTGCGCGTCGTGATCCCCGCCGCAGCCTCTTCGATGCGCGTGTCGTATTCCTCTTGGGTCTTCTTGTAGGTCTTCTCGAGCGCGTTCAAGTCCTCTTCAAGCGGCGCACCAAGGCGCGCCTCGCGATCCTCGATGATCTGCAGCTCGAGCGCAGTGATCTCTTTCTCCAAGAGGCGCAGCTCGCTGCGGGTCGTCTCGATGGACGAGATGCCCAGCACCTCGATGGCCTTGTCCAGAAGCTCGTTGATGCGCTCTTGGTTGTCCTCTTGGTCTTCGCCGAACCACGTGCTTTTGTCGAGCTCATCGTGACGGTCGTAGGCTTCGGACGCCTCGGTCAAGGGCTCCATGGCCTCGCCAAAGAGCTTCTTGGCGCGCTCGCGGCGGGCGATATCAGCGGCCTTGCGCGCGGCCTCGGCTTCGGCTTCGCGAGCAGCCCGCGCGACGCGCTCCGCTTCCAACGCGGCGAGGTCTTCGGGTGTGACCTCGGGCGCCTCCTGCACGATGTTCTCGGGCACGGCCTCGACCGTCGCCGTGATGTGGCGGACCTCCTGCTTGTTCCAACCGGAACACGCCGCTAGGCCCAAAAAGATCGCCGCTACAAAAGTCTTCATCATCATGTCTCCCTACGCGCCCAGGTGCGGGCTCTTCGCCCCTCAGCATACCAATCTGAAAGTTTGCCCGGGCCAGCTTGAGCAGGGGCCCTCCGTGTCCTACGAACATGGAGGTTGCGTGTTTGAGGACAGAACCGGAGGTCTAGCGTGCTGCTCTTAGTGTTTGCTCCGCTCGCGCTCGCTCTGACGACAGGGACTTTCACCGTCGATGATGATGGCCCAGCGGACTTCCCTGGGATTGTCGAGGCCCTCGCCTCGCCGCTTGTGACCCCCGGCAGCACGCTGCTGGTCGCGGCTGGAAGTTATGGCAATTTCACGCTGAACAAGCCGCTGCACATCCTTCCCCAAGCGGGGCAGGGGTTCGCGGCGGGGCACGTGCACGTGACAAGCGTCGAGCGCTTCAGCCTCGTGGGCGCGCAGATGAAGACGCTGCACGTGAGCGACGTGCCGGGGCCTTCGCTGATCGATCGCTGCCAAGTGATGGCGTCGGACATTGGCTCGTCGACCTTGGGGTTCTACTTCTACAGCGAGGCGGAGTTCGAGGACTGCGCCGGGCTCGTCGTGCAGCGCAGTGCGTTCCGTGGGACGGATGGGTGCTACTCGGATGGGCCGAGCATCGCGACGGAGGCGATCGGGGTGACGCGCTCGACCATGACGTTTGTGGACTGTTGGATTCGCGGCGGCAACGCGACGGGCATGGGGTGTGACGGCCACTACCCCGTGTCGGGCAGCGGCGTGATCCTGCGCGACAGCAGCGACGTGCTGTTCGCTGGGTGCCAGGTCGGTGGCGGCGAGGGGGCTCCGGGTGAGAACATGCCCGCGCTTGACGTGCGGGACTCATGCGCGATCGTGCGCGGGACCAAGCGCGACTCGCTGCATGCAGCGCTGCCCGCGCTGGCGGTCGCAATGGACGCTGGCTCGAAGGTGTCGGTGAGTGGCGTTGTGGTCCTGCCCGAACGGCTTCCCGTGCGGGTGGTGCGGCCACGCCCTGCCGAGCCCTTCTTGCGCGCGGTGGGTGGCGAGGGGCCGGGCCTGCAGCTGCGGCTCGATCTCTTTGGCCCGGCCGGATCGCTTGGGGTCGTGGCTGGTTCGTTTGGGATGCAACCAAGAGCGCTTGCCGGCGTGAGCGAGACGCTGTGGCTCGATCCTTCGACGCTGTTCCTCTCGACGCCGATGTTGCTAGCGGGCCAAAACGCGGCGGCCTCCTTGTTCATGCCCATGCCGGCGGGCCCCGATGTGATTGGGCTCGGTCTTGTCTTGCAGGCATGGGTGGATCCCGCGCTGGGTGCGGGCCCGTGGCTGACGAACCCGGTTGCGCTCGTGCTCGGTGGCTAACAGCGCCTAGAGGCTGGCGATTGACTTTGCGCCTCGCGGGGAACATAGTCGCCAGCCTATGCCTTCACCCACAGGACTTTTCTCGCTTGCGGATCGCGTCGCGGTCGTGACCGGCGCCTCGGGCCAGCTCGGCGGAGCGATGGCGCGCGCGCTTGTTGCGGCGGGAGCGCGTGTCGCGTTAGTGGATTGCCAAATGGATGGCGCGACGGAACTCGCGGCCCAACCCGGCTTTGAAGACTGCGCGACGTTTCAGGCCGACTTGACCGAGCCCGAGGCCGTCAAGCGGATGGCGAGCGAGGTCCTAGCCCACTTCGGGCGCGTGGACGTGCTGGTGAACAACGCGGGCATCGGCATCTTCACGCCGTTCGAGGCGCGCACCGAGGAGGAGTTCGACGCCGTCTTGGACATCAATGTTAAAGGAGGCTGGCGCTGCATCCAGGCCTTCCGCGGCGCGCTCGAAAAGACCAAGGGCAACGTGATCAACATCGGCTCGGTGTACGGCGTGGTGTCGCCCGACCCGCGCGTGTACGGCGACTCGGGCCGCAACAGCAGCGAGGTCTACGGCGCGAGCAAGGCCGGCGTGATCCAGACGACGCGCTACTTCGCGGTGCACCTGGCACCGGCCGGCATCCGCGTGAACAGCATCACGCCCGGCGGCGTCTTCGCCGGACAGGACCCCGCGTTTGTCGAGGCGTACGAGGCGCGCACACCGATGGGCCGCATGGGCCGGCCGGACGATCTCGCCGGCGCGGTTGTGTTCCTCAGCAGCGACGCCGCGAGTTACGTCACCGGGCACAATCTTGTCGTCGACGGGGGCTTCACGGCGTGGTGAGCTCTGTCCCCGCAGGCGCGCATGCAATCGGACCGGGCGAGCCCCTGTTCACGATCGCCGAGGTCGGCCTGAACCACAACCAGGACATGGACTTGGCGCTGCGCCTGCTGGATGCGGCGGCCGAGGCCAGCTGCTCGGCGGCGAAGTTCCAGACCTTCCGCGCCGACGACGTCTACGTCGAAGGCGCGCGCGCGGGGACCTATCACTTGATGGGGCAGGAGATCGCGATCTTCGATCTGCACAAGAGCCTCGAGATGTCCGCGGCGTGGGTGACCGAGTTGGATGCCGCGTGCCGCCAGCGCGGGCTCGTTTTCTTCTCGGCGCCGATAGGAGCGCGCGCGCTGGCCGCGCTCGAGGCGGTGGACGTGCCGCTGCACAAGATTAGCTCGTACGAGCTCACCGACTTGCCCTTCGTGCGCGAGGTGGCGGCGTGCGGACGCTCGATGATTCTGTCCACCGGCGCGGCGACGCTGGCCGAGATCGACACGGCCGTGCGCTGCGTGCAAGCCGCCGGTGCGCCACTCGCTCTGATGCAGTGCGTGACGCAATACCCCGCGCCGCTGGCCGCCGCCAACCTCGCGGTGATGGACACGTTGCGCGCAGCGTTCGACGTGCCAGTGGGCTTCTCGGACAATGGGTTCGTCGACTCAAACGGCCAGCTAGACGCCCTGCACGTGCCACTTGCCGCCGCGCAGGCGGGCGCCGATTTGTTCGAGATCCACATCACGCTGGATCGCGCTCTGCCCGGTCCCGACCACGGATTCGCGACGGAACCGGGTGAGCTCAAAACGCTGGTCGCGGCGATGACCGAGGCGCGCGCCGCGTACAACGATGGCCAGCGCGTCACCATCGATCCGACGCTGTGGGGCGCGTCCGCGAAGGACACCCAAGCGGCCGAGCGCTACGTGCGCGACTTCGCCTTCAAGAGCCTGTTTGCGATTCGCGATATTGCCGCGGGCGAGCCTCTCACCACCGATAACCTGCGCGCCTTACGGCCCGGCGAGAGCGCGCCGGGCATCGCGCCCCGCTACTTGGAACAGCTTGCGGGGAAGGCTACCGCGCGGCGTCCATTGGCGGCATTCGAACCGGTGACTTGGGACTGGCTGTTGGCATGACCGCGCGCCGGATTCTGATTCGCTGCGACGGCGGTGCGCTGGATGAGATCGGGACCGGGCACGTGGTGCGCGCCTTGATCTTGGCGAAGGATCTGGTCGCGCGCTTTGGCAGCCAGGTCGTGTTTGCCATGCGGCCGACCGAGTGGTGCGCGCGTGTCGAGGCCGAGGGCTTCGACGTGGCGCGCTTAGATGCAGACGGCGACTTGGGCGCGCAGGTGGTGACGCTGGCCGCCGAGCGCCGAAGCGAGGTGGTCGTGCTGGACGACTTGGGCAAGACGGGGTGCGCTAGCTGCTCGGCTGCGTGTTCGCGTCCATGCGGGGGAACGCCGCACACGATCGAGGTCTTGCAGGCCGGCGGCTGCGTGGTGGTCTCGATCGACGATCCGTTTCACGCGGCGGCGGCCGACATCTCAATCAACCCCGCGTTCCCAGGAACGGGGGCCGTTCACGAGGGTTTCGACCGCTCGATCTTGCCAAGCGATGTTGGCCCCGCGGGCTATCCGCTTCCCCAAGAGGCTGGCCCTGAACGCAACGGTGTGTTCGCTTCGTTTGGAGGGCACGATCCCGGTGGCGCGGCGCGCCGCTTCCTTGAGGCTTGGGTTGCAGCTGGGTTGCAGCTGGAGTGCGTGGTCGCCGCCGGCGATACCGCGGGCCTTGAAGCGCCGCCGGGTGTGCAGCTTGTGCGCTCGGCCGACCTGAATCAGCTGCTGCCAAAGACGCGCGTGGCGGTGACCAACGGCGGGACGACCATGTTGATCGCCGCAAGCCACGGAGCCGCGGTCTTGGCAGTGGCGCAGTACGATCACCAGCGCGACAACGCGATGCGCCTCGCCGCTGCGGGCGCGGCCAAGTACGTCGGGATGGCGAACGAAGTCGACTACGACCAGCTCGTGCGAAGTGTCGCCGAGCTGCACCAGGACCACGCTCGAGTTCACACGATGGGGACTGCGGGCCGCGCGGCCATCTGCGGGCTTGGGCGCGGCGCGCTTGTCGAGCTTGTGCAGGTCGTCCAGCGGCTCGAGTGGGACTCGGACTTCTTCGGTTTCCCGATCGCGTGCCTGTACTCGAAGCGCTTGACACCGGCGGTGCTGGCGCTTGTCGAGCGGCAGTGCCAACAGGATGCGATCGAGTGTCTGTACTTCTTGACGGACACGGGGGACCGCGCTCTTTGGGCCGATGCGGAGCGCGCGGGGTTCAAGTGTGTCGATGAGCGCTGGACGTATCGTGCGCGCGCCGACGCGGCGAGTGCGGCGCTGGGCTCGGACCCAAGCATTCGGCTTGGCACGGCTGCGGACGCAGCGTCGCTGGCCGAGATCGCCAGCGATGCGTACGAGGCCAGCCGCTACTTTTTCGACCGGCACTTTCCGCGCGAGGCGTGCCAGCGCTTCTACGGAGACTGGATCCAGAAGTCGCTGCGCGGCGCGTTTGATCACGTGGTGCTTGTGGCCGAAGACGCGGACGGGACGGCGTGCGGTTACATCTCGTGCCGCGCGATGAGTGCGAACCTCGGGCGCATTGGCTTAGTTGGGATCGCGCCTGGATCGCGCGGAGAGGGCCTTGGCGCGCGGCTGGTCGCGGCGGCGGTTGGGTGGTTTCGCGAGGCCAAGCTGGCGCGGATCGAGGTCGTCACGCAAGGCCGCAACACCCCGGCGCAGCGGCTGTATGAGCGCGCGGGGTTTGAGCTCGAGAAGACCGAGCTCTGGTTTCACAAGTGGTTCCGCGACGAAACGAGGCCATGAGGCGCGCGAACCTAAACAGGTCTTGGCTTTGCGTGCCGATAGTCACCTTCCGATGAACGTACCCGAGACAACTGAGACGATGAACGCAGATCGAGATAGGCGCACGGTAGCGATTGTGCAGGCGCGTATGGGCTCGACGCGGTTGCCGGGCAAGGTGCTGCGCGAGGTGGGCGGGCGGCCGCTTTTGGCTTGGCTTCTTGAGCGCCTTGACGACGCATGGTCGCTGGACGCGGTCGTTGTGGCGACAAGCGGTTCGCCGCTCGACGATCCGATCGAGGCATTCTGCCGCGCGCACAATGTCTTGTGCTTTCGCGGCAGCGAAGGCGACGTGCTGGACCGCTACTACCGCTGCGCTCAAGTGCATCGGGCGACCACAATCGTGCGCATGACCAGCGACTGCCCGATGTTGGATCCCGTTGTGGTGGACTCGGTGGTCGAGGCGTTCCACGCGGGCGACTGCGACTTCGTGGCGAACACGGCTCCGCCTCCGGGGCTGTTCCCCGATGGCATGGATGTCGAGGTGTTCTCGATGGAGGCCCTTGAGACGATTTGGAGAGAGGCCACCGACCCCGCCGAGCGCGAGCACGTGACGTTCGCGATGTGGCAGAGACCAGAGCGTTTCAAGCTGGGTCGGGTCGAGCCCGAGGACGGACTCGGCGATCTGTCCGACGTACGGTTGACGATCGACACGCCTGACGACCTGGAGGTTTTCGGCACGATCGTGGAGCACTTTGGCGCTGCCGAAGAGGGCTTGCCCAGCATGGCCGAGCTGGTGGTGTTTGCGCGCGAGACGTACAAGGATCCTTCGCGCGGGCACCAGTTTGGCGAGGGGTGGAAGAAGCCTGTTGCGATAGCTGGCGGGCCGCTTGAGTTGACGAAGGGCGATGCGTTGTTTGCGCGCGCCAAAGAGCTGATCCCTGGCGGCGCGCAGACGTTCTCGAAGTGTCCCAGCCAGTACGTCGAGGGCACCGCGCCGAAGGTGTTGGTGCGCGGCGCGGGCGCGCGCGTTTGGGATGCGGATGGCAACGAGTATCTGGACTACGTGCTTGGGCTTGGGCCGGCGGTCTTGGGGCACGCGCGGGCGGAGGTGAATGCGGCCGCGGCCGAGGCCGCGGCGCTGTTCAATACGCCGTCGTTGCCGCACCCTTTGGAGCTCGAGCTGGCCGAGAAGCTGGTCGAGCTGATCCCGTGCGCCGAGATGGTGCGCTTCGGCAAGAACGGCAGCGACGTGACGGCGGGCGCGATGCGGATCGCGCGCGCGGTGACCGGCCGCGACATGCTTCTGTGCGCGGGCTATCACGGCTGGCAGGACTGGTACATCGGCACGACCACGCGCGATCTTGGCGTGCCGAAGGCGACGGCCGAGCTGACGACGAGCTTCGCGTGGGGCGACCTTGTGGACCTTGAGGCGAAGCTCAAACAGCACGCGGTCGCGGGCGTGATTCTTGAGCCTGTGACGTTGGTCGAGCCGCCGGATGGGTACTTGGCGGGGGTGCGCGAGCTGTGCGATCGGTATGGCGCGCTCTTGATTTTTGATGAGATCATCACGGGCTTTCGCTTAGGTTTGGGCGGCGCGCAGAAGGTGTATGGCGTGACGCCGGATTTGACGACGCTCGGCAAGGCCTTGGCCGGCGGTTATCCGCTGTCGGCGCTGGTGGGGCGGCGCGAGTTGATGCAGACCTTGGACGAGGCGTTCTTCTCGTTCACGTTCGGCGGCGAGCTGCCGTCGATTGCGGCGGCGCTCGAGACCATCCGACTGCTGGAGGACGAGCGTGGCATCGAGGTCTTGGCAGAGCGCGGCGCGCAGCTGAAGGCGGGCATCGACAAGGCTGCGGTGGCGGCGGGGCTCGACTGCTTGTCTTCGATGGGGCTCGACTTCTTTCCCGGGTATCACCTTGAGGCTGTGGGGGACGTGACGGCGCTTGAGCTGCAGACCTTGTTGCAGCAGGAGCTGGTGCGGCGCGGTGTGTTGACGCGCTCGTGCTTCTTCCTGTCAACGGCGCACGGCCCGGCGGAGATCGCGCGCACGGTGCAGGTCTTCGAAGAGGCGAGTGTTGTGTTGGCCGAAGCTCTTCGGACCGGCTCGGTGCGGGCGTCGCTCGACGGCGCGGACATCGAGCCCGTGTTTCGCGCGCGGCTATGAGCAACGCACAAGAGCGAGTCTTTTTGGATGGCGAGGGCGATGCGTGGTTCGGGCGCAATCGTGCTCGGCTGGAGGGCTTTGATCCGGCGAGCGATCTGCCGCTGACGATGCTGCGCATGTTTGACGCGCAGCCGAAGCGCGTCTTTGAGGTTGGCTGCGCGAACGGCTTTCGGCTGGCGGCGATGGCGGCCGAGTACGGTTGCGAGGTTGGCGGGAGCGACGCCTCGGCGGCGGCGGTTGCCGATGCGCAGCGGCGCTTTGGGCTGACGCTCTCTTGTCAAGACGCTGCGCAGCCCATCGGGCGCGAGGTCTTCGATTTGGTGATCTTGAACTTCGTTCTGCACTGGGTTCCGCGCGAGCGGCTTGCGCTCTTGATCAAGAGCGTTCTTGCCGCAGTTGCGCCCGGTGGCCTGGTGCTGATCGGTGACTTTGATCCCGGTGAAGACGTCGACGTTCCGTATCACCATCTGCCGAGTGCGGGCGTGATGACGTACAAGCGCAACTACGGTGCGCAGTTCGCCGAAGCGGGCGGGCTGCAGTTGGTTGGCAAGCTCAGTGGTGATCATGTGACGTTGCGGCCTGGACTCGGTGTTTCGGCACAGGACCGTATGGCTGTTTGGTTGCTTGAGCGGGCCGCGCAAGCGGGGAAGCCTTAGGCTGGGGCAATGGGAATCTTCGAGACCAAAGGCGCGCTGGGGATCCCGGCCGAGCCGGAGCTGTTGCTGTCGGTGAACCTTGCGCGGCTCGGGCGGCGCTGGCCGGGGATTACGACCGAGATCGAGGCTGCGGAAGTTCCCGAAGTCGAGCTGGTTGAGGGCGCGTTCGATGGGCTCTGCGGCTTCACGGCGCGCGTGCGCGGCGTGCAGTTGACAAGCGCCTACGACAGGCTCGCCGAGGCGCACTTGCAGGCCGAGCGCATCGACAGCGAGGCGCGCGAAGCGACGGTCTACGGGCTTGGGTTGGGCGATCTTGTGCGCGATGTTTTGGCGCGGCCGCAGCTGGAGACGGTGCGACTCGTGCTGTTCGAACCCGGCATCGCGAAGCTGGGGCTGGCCCTTGGTGGCGACGCAGATTGGATCGACGACGCGCGGCTCGAACTCGCCTGGGCGCGCGACGAGCCGGGGCTTACCGAGCCGTTTGCTGCCGTGCCACCCGCGTTGCAGTTTGCGGAGGATCGTGCGCTCGTGCTGCGCGATGCGGTGGGCGCGAAGCTGCAAGAGGGTTTTGCGACTGAGCGCTGGAACGAGCGGTTGCTTGTGCTGGAGCAGCACATCGCCGCGAACGAAGAGCTTGTCGCGACCGGCGGCAACGTCGAGGACGTCTTTGGCAGCGCGGCGGGTTGCCGCGCAGTCGTGGTTGGGCCGGGGCCCACCTTGGTCGAGCACATGGACATGCTGCGGGCGCATCGCGAAGGTGCGCAGCTGATCGTGATCTCGACGGCGCTTGGACCGGTCTTGAGCGCGGGCCTGCAGCCGGATTTCGTGGTGATGATCGACTCGCACTCGATCGTGCCGTTTGCGCCCGAAGAGGCGCAGCGCTTAGAAGCGGTGCCGCTTGTCTGTGTCCCCGAAGTGCAGCGCGCGACGTTGGAAGCCTGGCCGGGCCCGCGGCTTTTTGCCTACTTGCGGCGGCCTCGCTACGCGGCGCTTGCCAAGCGGCATCCACGCGGCGAGCTGTGGACCGAAGGGACAGTCGCGCACTCGGCCGTGGACTTGGCGGTGAAGCTCGGCGCACAAGCGGTCGAGCTGTTCGGCCTCGACTTCAGCTATCCCGGCGGCGCGAGCCACAGCCCGGGGACGCCGGACTATGTGCAGCAACACGGTGCCGATCAGGGGCGCACGCTGCTTGATGGACACGGGGCGCGAGTGGCCTCGGATCCGAACCTGATGGGCTATCTGCGCGACCTCGAGGCCTTCGTCGCGCGCCACCCCGAAGTCACGTTCGCCCGCGCGGGCCAGAGTGCCGCGGCGGTTCAGGGGGTCGCATGGATCAACAGCTAAGCGACCGTCTTCTGCCGATCGCGCGCGACTTGCGTAGGGGGGCGAGTGCCGCGGCCCTGTCTGCGTTTGCCGAGTTCACGGGCGATCTTGTTGAGGCTCTGCCGAGCATCGGCGAGCGCGTGGCCGAGCTGATGCCAACGATCGAAGCCGCCCTCGCAGCGCAGCAGCGCGCGGACTACCTGGGTCTGGCCGACGTGCTTGAATATGAACTGGCGCCAACTCTGTCGATTGTGTTTCAGGCTCCTGGTTGACGCAGATTGCGCTTACGCTGGTTGGATGAGAATCCTCCCCCTCGCCGCCTTTGCGTTCCTTGCCCTTCCCGTAGCAGCCCTGACCGGCGGGCAAACCGATTGGACCGATCTTGGCGGCGGCCTCGTGGGTTCGACGGGTACGCCGGTGCTCGTGGGCAGCGGCAGCGCGAGGGCGGGATCGAGCGTGCAGTTGAACCTGAGCAACGCCGCGCCGTCTGCGCTGGCCTTCCTGGTGGCGGGTCTGAGCCAAGCGAACTCGCCCCTGCTTGGTGGCACCTTGTTGCCCGATCCGTTGGTGGTCTTACCGCCCGTTCTGACCGACGCCGCGGGCATGCACCAGCTGACGCTGCCTTGGCCGGCGACGGCCCCCGTGGGTGTCGACGCCTTCTATCAATACTGGATTGCGGATAGTGCGGCACCTCAGGGCGCGTCCGCCTCGAACGGTTTGAAGTCGGCACCTGGCGCGGGCCCTCAAGCGGGCACGTTCCCGGCAAACTGGATCAACGGTACCGACTGCGCAAACGAAGCGAATTGGCAGGTGCATGCCTACAACGACGATCTCTACATTCTGCGCCAGTCACTTTGCACCGATTTCGAGGCGCCGTTCCTGTACCTGATTTTCGGCGAGGATCGCGCTCTGTTGATCGACTCGGGAGCCGTCGGGCAGGTGGGGCTTGCGCCACTCGTGAACAGTTTGGTGATGACTTGGGCGGCGGCCCACGGAGCTGTGAACTATCAACTGACGGTCTCCCATAGTCACTCGCATGGCGACCACACCGCGGGCGACGGCTTCTTCCAAGGTTTCCCGAACGTGCAAGTCGTTGGCACCACGCCGTCTGATGTGCAGACGTTCTTCGGCTTCACCAGTTGGCCCACCGAGATTCAGACCTACGACCTGGGCAATCGAGTCCTTGACGTCATTCCGATTCCCGGCCACCAGCAGGCGCACGTCGCCTACTACGATCGGAAGACAGCGAACCTGATCACCGGGGACACGCTGTATCCCGGTCGCGCTTACATCTTCGGCGCGGTCACCGGAGGCAACTGGCCGATCTACCAAGCGAGCACGCAGCGGCTTGTGGACTTCGTGGCCACGCGCGATCTGTGCTGGGTGCTGGGGACGCATATCGAGATGACCGCGACGCCCGGTGTGGACTACGGCTTCTCGGCGGCGACGCATCCGAACGAACACGTCTTGCAGCTCGAGCGCAAGCACTTGATCGAGCTGAACAACGCGGTGCAGGCGATGGGCGCCACACCGGTGATCGAGATCCACCCGGACTTCATCATCTACCCGATCCAGTAGGCGCGGCGGTTGGCGGCGTCGGCCTTGCGGGAAAATTCGCACAAAACCAAGCCAGGTTTCCCATTGCCTAAATGGCCCAATATGGGCAGGGAATCGTGGTTTTGAGCCGTTCCCGAAATGGGACTCGCGAGTCACGATAGTGTGGCCCCAAGCTCAGCTTGCACAGAAAACTCCGGGTGTTGGCGATCAGGTGCTAGGGTGAATCGGTCACCCCGATAGTGCTTCGGCGGTGCGCTTTCCAATTTGCCCACAGGAGACTCGCCATGGCTGGCCGCCCGTTCAAGACCACGCTCTCTATTGCTCTCGCTTTGTCTTTCACCGCCTCGCAAGCCGGTGCTCAGACGTTCGCGTCCGAGACGATTGTCACCACATCTGCGGACGGGGCGAACTGTCTTGTTGCCGCGGACATCGATGGTGACGGTTTGGTTGACCTTGTAGGGACCGAGTACTACGGGGATCGAGTTGTCTGGCATCGTCAGACTTCACCTGGTAACTACAGCAACGCGCTCGTGATCGACGCGTTCTTGGATGGCGCTTGGCACGTGCGTGCCGCGGATTTCGATGGCGACGGCGACAACGACGTCGTGGCGACGGGTGCTTCGGCGGATGCCGTTCACTACATGGAGAACTTGGGCGGCTCGTGGAAGAAGACGGTGCTGACGACTGCTTCTGACGACGCGGGCGGGCTCGCGATTGCCGACCTTGACGGGGACGGCGATCTGGACATCCTGTGCGCCTCGGACGCGAACAACAAGCTGGCGATCTTCAAGAACAATGGCGGCACGTTCGTCGAGACCGACTTCACGATCTCGAGCGCGTGGGCCGTGACGGCGTTTGATGGAGATGGTGATGGCGATCAAGACATCTACGTTGGCGGCTACAGCACCGACACGCTGTACCGTTTGGAGAATCAGGGCGGGGGCTTGTTTGGGGCGGTGCAGACGCTCTTCACCGGTGTGGATGGGCCGTCTTCCTTGCGCGGTCGGGATCTAGACGGTGACGGCGACTTGGATCTGCTTGTCGCTTCGCGCAACAACTCGACGGTGGCTTGGTACCCGAACAATGGGGCGGGCGGGTTTGGACCCAAAGTCACGATTTCAAACACCCTGAGCACTCCATACCAGGCTGACGCCGCAGACGTCGACGACGATGGCGACCTCGAGGTCTTTGTGGCCGCGAGCGGGTCGAGCACGGTGGCCTGGTTCGAAGGCAAGGGTGGCGGGCTGTTTGGCCCACAGAAGACTCTGAACAGTTTCGCGAGCGGCGCACGCTACGTCTCCATCTTCGACCTGGATGGCGACGATGACCTGGACGTGCTGGCCGCTTCAAACAGCGACGACACGTATGGCATCTATCAGAACATTCTGCCGCTCAAGAAGCCGAAGCTGCTGGGGGTCACCGGACTGCACTCTTTGAATAGTGGTCAGATCGTTTTGAGTGGTGAGAACTTGTTGGCGACCACGGTTGTTGTCGATGGCGCGGCGGTTCCCGTGTTGACCGCGACCGAGTTCCAGATGACCTTCGACTTACCCGCGGTGGAACCGGGTGGGCTGCACGATGTCGTGCTCGAGAACGAGTACGGCTTGACTGAGTGGCCGGCCGTGCTTCCACGCTATCCCGTGCTTGACGTGCAGCCGACAGCGGGTGTGGGCGAGTCGGTGGAGTTGCTCTTAGACAACGGCGACGAGGGCGCTTACGTGCTAGGTGCGTCCGGAAGCATCTACTCGACTCCGGCACCCTTCACGGCGTTCGGCTGGTACTACGGGCTTGAGCTGAACGGCGTCTGGATCCTTGGCGCAGGTGTCTTCACGCCGGGCAATACGGCCAAGACGCTGACGCTGCCGGCGGTGACGGACCCGGGGCTCGTGGGGACGACGTTCTACCTGCAAGCCTGGACGAGCCAGGCCGCGCTGGGCTACGCCGGCTTCACGCAGACGGGTGCGATCACGGTCGAGTAGCTACTTCGCCTTCTTGACGAACTCGGTCAGGATCACGATCTCTTGACCTTCGACCCGGCCCTCGATGTGGGCCGGGTTGTCCTGGACGAGGCGAATGCCTCGGACGGCGGTGCCGCGCTTGGCGGTGAAGCCGCCGCCCTTGACGTTTCAGGTCCTTGATCAACGTGACGGTGTCGCCAGACTCGAGCACGGCACCGTTGGCGTCCTTGTGAACGACAGCGGGCGAGTCGTCGGGCGCCTCGAAGCCGTCCTCGGCCCAGGTGCGTACGTCGTCTTCGAGGTACAGCATGTCGAGGTTCTCGCGCGCCCACGACTCGGTGGCGGCGAGGCGTGACAAGAGGCGCCAGGCGAGGACTTGGACTGCGGGAACTTCCGACCACATGCTGGTGGTCAGGCAGCGCCAGTGGTGCACATCGAGCTCGGCGGCCGCGTCTTGGCCGGCGAGGCACGTGGGGCACAAGAGAGCGTGGTCGTCCGCGCTTGTGCTAGTCCGCGGCGGGACCGTGTACGGCGCGAGGGAGTCGGTGGCGGCGCACAGCTCGCAGGTGGAGCTGCGGGCGGTAAGGGTGTCGGTGAGGCTCATGCGGGGGATGATACGGAGTCGGACTCGCTTCTTCACTTCCGCTCAAGCAAAGAAGCGAGTCTGACTTCGTCCTAGTGGGGTCCCTCGATGAAGAGAACCCGCTGGCCGTCGCGCAGCAAGATGTTGCCGGGCAGCGACAGGAGGCCCGGGCGGCCGGCTTGCGTGTAGGACTCGACGAGCTGCAGGTAGCGCTCGTCACCGACGGCGATTTGCTCGTCGATGTCGACGGGGGCATGCGCGAGGCACAGGCTCGAGTCGATCCAGCTTGCCCCGCGTAGGAAGAAAGCCCGGCCGCCGACTTGGCGGACCGAGGCGATCTGGATTTCGTTCATCGAGCCATCCACGAAGCGATTCAGTCGGTTCAGGGTCTCTTGCGTCAGCGCGGCGCTGGAGTTGAGGGACTGCGAGACGGCTGCGCGGCCGACGCGGATTAGCTGCGCGCGGTTTCGCAGCAGCGTGTACAGGAGCTCGCGCTCCTTGTCGAAGTCGAAGAGGTCGGTGTTCGTCAGGGCGAGGAAGCCGGTGTACTCGCCAAGGATTCCATAGCGCTTGGACAGGGCGAGGATCGCATCGAGGCGCGTGGCCTCTGCTGCAAGGTCGCGCTGACTGCCGGCGGGCAACGCACCTGCTTGGCGAATCGACTCGGTCATCGTGGCGAGCTGGCGGCCGGCCCACAACGTGGGCACGAAGTCGTTGCGGGCGCCTGTGGCAAGGCTCGGGTCGAACGGAATGTCGAAGTGGCGCGACTCGCCACCAAGCGTGCCGGTGATGCGGAAGATCAGCGGGTCATCGGTCAGGTATTGGCCGGCGATGACAAGCCGATCGTCTTCGTACAGGTCGGGCAAGCGCGCGGGGAGAACGTGGCGCACAGCACCCGGATTCGGGTTGCCAGCGGCATCGAGAACCTCAAGTGAGCAGCTGGTCAAGACGGGGCCGCGTAGGCCTTGGTAGACCTCGCCGATGCGCTCTTCGATGTTTTTAGATGGCCGCACGAAGTGGCTCCCGCCACCCGCGCTCCTGGCGAGGTGATCGAGCAACGGCGCGTTGACGTCGTGCCCCACACCGAACGTGAACAGGCGCCGCTTGGCTTGGTTGTAGCGCTCGGCGTTGATCCCGATGACGCGCTCGTTCGTCTCGCCGTTTGTGGGCAGCCCGTCGGTCAAGAAGAGCAGCAGCGGAAGGCGGCCCTCTGTCGGCGGGTCGGCTTGCAGGCCTTGGCGCAGCGCGGCGTCGATGTTGGTCCCTCCCTTGGGCACTAGGCCAAAGAGGTAGTCGCGCGCTTTCTCGAGGTTTGCGGCATCGGCGATGCGCGCGTCGTCAAACAGCGAGCTGACTTCGTTTGCATAGCTGATGACGTTGAAGGTCTCGTCGGCGGCGAGGTCTCCAAGAACGCCAAGTGCAGCTTCGCGCGCTTGTGTCAGTTTGCCGCTCGACATGGAACCCGAGCGATCGAGGACGAGGGTGATCTCGCGCGCTGTTCGCGCAATCTCGGCGGATGGTTTGAAGCCGGTGTGCAGCAGGAAGGTGCCAGCCGCGGGAGTCGCGCCCGGGGCGATGGCGGGCAGCGGATCGAACGCGTCGCTTGGTTGCGAGAGCACCGCACCGGACAGAAGCTCGTCCGCCGAGAGGAGCGCGATCTTGATGGGGCCGGGTTCGGGATGGCGGCCTTCGACGAAGCGGATGCGCAGGTCCCTGTCGCCTTGGTGTTGCACCTCGATCCAATGCGTGGGCGAATAGGCATTCGCGAGCTCGCGGCCTTCGCTCAGACTCGCGCGCACATCGAGACCCCACGGGGTCATCAGTGAGTCGTGCGACTCGCTGCGTGGCAAGGTGTAGAGCGCTTGGTTGCCGTTCCAGTGAAGCGGCTCGGTGTAGGCAAGGCGAACGGTGACTTGGCCGTTTGGAGCGAGCTCGAAACCGGGCGTGTGCAACAGGTCGTGGCTTGTGAACTCAAGCGGCCAAGGCGTGTGCGCGAGGCGTGCGAGTCGGCCGAGCGCCTCAATCGTCGCGCCATTTTCGCCGGCTTGGATGCGCGCAACGGGCCTCTCCGTGAGGTTGACGGGCGAGGGCATGCCGCCGGCGAGCAGCACGTCTTGCACGGTGACCACCCCGGTGCCGTCTTGGGTGAAGGCGGTCTTGAGCCCGGCGCAGACTCCCGGCTGTGCGCCCACCGGAACGGGGACGAGAAGCTCGAACGCCTCGTAGGAGCTGGTCAGGTTTTCGACCGTGACCTCGAGGGTTGTTGCTGCGAGAGCCTCTTCCAAGCGCACGCGCGCGACGACCTGCACAAGCCGCAGGCGCGGCGCGCCACCATCCATCGCGCAGGCCCCGATTTGGGGCACGACGACGGTGTTCGTGATGGGCTGGAAGGGGGTGGGGGTCGCTTGCAGCGCGACGAGGGCGAGGGTGGTGAGGATCGACATGGCGGCTCCGTTTGCGGGGAAGGGTTCGTGCGATTCAAGGTAGCCGGGCGGCGAGTTGGCGGCGGTAACCGAGGCGTAACGGTGGGTGGCGAGCTCGTTCGCTTCTTGGTTCCGCCCACTTGCGTGCGCTAGGATCGCGCGCATGATTCATTGGATCCCTCTCGCCGTCCTGCTGCCGTGTCTTGCCGCCTGCTCGGCACCGCGCTCGCCCTTGTCCGATGCTGATGCGGAGAAGACCGAGGTCTTTGTGCTGGGCATGATCCACAGTGGCCATCGCACGAGCGAGACGTGGGGGCTGGATGAGGTGCGCGCGACGCTGCGGACGATTGCGCCGGATGTCATCTGCTGCGAGATCCCGCCGGCGAACTGGCCGGGCGCGCTGGCGACGTGGAAGGCCAGCCACGTCGTCGAGGACAGCCGCGTGAAGGTCTTCCCCGAGTACACAGACGTGCTGCTGCCACTGACGGACGAGCTGGACTTTGCGGTTGAGCCATGCGCCGGTTGGACGAGCGAAATGGCCAGCGCGCGGCGCGAGCGCATGCAGCGCTTTGATGAGTCCGACGAGGATGCCGCAGCGCGCGCCGCGTACGAGGCCGACGAGGCCTGGACCGGCGCGTGGCTCGAGGCGAATCCCGCGCCCGCCGAAGGCGACGACCCCTTCTACATCCACTCGCCGCGTTACGACCTGCGGACGAAGGCCGAGCTCGGCCCGTACGAGTTTCACCTCGGCCCGTTGATCCCCGACCCCGGCGGCTGGACCGCGATCAACGAGGCGCACTTCGCGTTGATCAAGGACGCGATCGAGCGGCACCGGGGCGAGCGCATCGCGATCACGTTTGGCGCGGGGCACAAGTACTGGTTCCTTGAGCGGTTGCGCGAGATGCCGGGCGTCGTGCTGAAGGATGTGCGCGACGTCTTGCCTACGCCGCTTCTGCAGACGAGCGACGAGGCGGCTGCCGAGGAACTGCTGCTTGGCTTTGACAGCTTGCGCGCGATCTGGTCGGACGAGCGCGGCGCCTCGGGGATGCCGCTTGCGCGGCTGCGCGCGAGCTTCGCACTTGAGGACAACGAAGCGTTCTTCGGGGCGCTCGTAGCAAGTGCCAACAGCGAGGCGAGCGAGTTTGCAGGCGGGCCGTTCTTGGGCTCGATCAGCGTGGTGCATGAGGCCGAGCGCGGACCGTGGAGCTTGCGCGCCGAGGTGCGCAAGCGCGGGGATGAGGCTGCTGGTGGCGAGTGGCTGACGGCGTCGTTTGCGTTGGATGCCACGCGTCCGGGTGGGTTTGCGTGGACGAGCCTCGAGCTGCCCGACTGGCTCTTGGCGCAGCGCTTGGAGAGCTCGCGATGAGTGTCGAAGGCTCGGGCGTGATCGATCAAGGGATCACGTGGATGGAAGAGCTGCTCGGGGGCTACGTCGATTCGCCTTGGGTCTTGGCCTTGGGGACCGTCGTGCTTTCGCTCGTGCTTGCGAAGGCCCTTGACCTCGTCTTGACGCTGGTCTTGAAGGTCGTCGCCAAGAAGACCAACACCCTGTTCGACGACCGCTTGTTCGAGTTGATCCATCGGCCCGTGATCACAAGCGTGGTGCTGATGGGGTTCATGGTGGCGCTGCGCTTCCTGAATCCCGGGGAAGCCTTCGAGGAGCGCGCATCGCAATTGGGCCTAAGCATCTTCGTGCTTGTCTGGTCGGTCTTCTTCTTGCGCGCGGCGACGAGCTTCTTGAACGCAATGAGTCAAGAAGACGCGCGCTTCCAGCTGCTTGAGCCGCGCACGTTTCCCCTGTTCAGCAACCTGTCGACGTTGGTGATCTTGGCGATCACCGCCTGGTGTTTGATCGGCGTCTGGGGCGCAAATATGACCGGCTGGCTGGCCTCGGCCGGGGTCGCGGGGCTGGCGATCGGCTTCGCTGCGCAGGACACGCTGGCGAACTTGTTCGCGGGGGTGTTTGTGATCGCGGACGCGCCGTTTCGGGTGGGCGACTACATCGTGCTCGACACGGGCGACCGCGGCCGCGTGGTGCATATTGGGCTGCGCTCGACGCGGCTCTTGACGCGCGACGACGTCGAGATCACGATCCCGAACTCGGTCATCGCGAACGGCCGCATCACGAACCAATCCAGCGGTGTCTCGAAGCGCATGCGCCTGAAGATTCCCGTGCAGGTTGCCTATGGCAGCGACGTGGACGAGCTGCGCGGCCTCTTGATGAAGATCGCCTCGGACGAGCCGCTGGTGCTCGAGAGTCCCGAGGCCCGCGTGCGGTTTCGCCTGCTAGCGGACTCGGGTTTGAACTTCGAGCTGATGGTCTGGTGCGGCGACCCATCGCTGCGCGGACGCACGATCGACGCCTTGAACACCGCGATCTACAAGCGTCTCGCCGAGGCGAAGATCGAGATTCCGTACCCGAAGCAGGACATCTACCTGCGCCGCGAAGAGTAAACGAAGAGCCGGCCTGCTCTCTCGAGAGGAGAGAGCAGGCCGGCTTCTGATCGCGAAGAGTCGTCTAGCCGCGCTTGGCCAGATACTCGTCGAGGGACACTTGCAGGCCTTCGAGCATCGGGCTCTTGGTTTCTTTGGCGAGGGCGACGGCCTTCGTTTGGAGCTCGATCGCTTTGTCGAGTCCGCCAAGCGCAAAGTGGCAGCGCGCCAGCGTGTCCATGATGGCGGGATCCGCGTGGTCCGTCAGGTTCGACGCAGCGTTCGCGGCGACAAGAGCCAGGCCCAGGTCACGCGACGCGGGATCGGCCGCGGGGTCGACGATGTTCCAAGCGAAACTGTTCAGCGCGTTGGAATCGCCACCGGCAATTGCGCGGGAGATGACCGCGAGGCCGATCGGCATCGCATCCTGCGGACGCTCCGCGTTGATCAGGAGACCGTACTCGGCGCCTTCGATCGACGCGGCCTGATCGGGCCAGCGCTCCTTGAAGATGGCGGCTTTGACTAGTAGCCCTTCAGCGGTCTCCTTGTCGGCACCTTGTGCGCCGCCAATGATCTCCCACTGCATGCTCTGCATGGCCTTCAGTTCGGCGGGACCTTCGATCGGATCCCACGTGCCGGCGACGACCATCGACATCGGGATGTCCATGCTCATCGGGTGGCCGATGTAAGCGATGCGGCCTTCGCGGTCGACCAAGAACGACGTCGGGATGCCGCTCTGCCCGGCGGCGGTCATGTAGTTGGCGTAGGTCTGTGCGTTGTCATCCCATGCGACGGTGTACGCCATGGTGTCGCCTTTGTCGGCGGTCATGGCGCGCACTTGCTCGAGGCTGTTGCTGCGGTCTTCCTTGCTCACTCCGATGATGGTCACGCCATCATCTGCATACTGCTCCTGTAGTTCAGACAGGTGCGGCATACTTGCCACGCAGGGGCCTCACCAGGTGGCCCAGAATTCGATGAGATAAACTTGGCCTTTGGCGAGGCCTTCGACCTGATCGCCTTTGACCCACTCGGCCACCGACAGAGCCGGTGCGGGGTCGCCCACTTTGAGAGTCTCGCCATCGGGTGCCGGTGCTGCGGCAACGAAGCCCGCAAGCAAGCCGACCGCGAGGGACGTCTTGAGGATGTTTTTCATAACCCGAGGGTAGCCGATGGACCGATCGGTCGCCACGGCGCTACACATCTTGAGCATTCGACCTTATTAACGGTCCGCGTGGCGCTGCCGGCTGCGCTCGAGAGCGAGCTGTTGCATGTCCGCCGCCTGGTCGTGCTCGTCCACGATCTCTTGGCCTAGCATGCACTCCAGCACGTCTTCGAGCGTGACGAGGCCTTCGAAGCCACCGTACTCGTCGGCCACCGCGACCATGTGCGTGCGGCGCACAAGGAACAGGTCCAGCAAGCGGTGGGCGGGCATGGCCTCGGGCACAAAGGCGATCGGCCGCACAAGATCGCGCAGAACGAGTCCGGCCTTGGGTCTCGTCAGCGCGACATCAAAGACCTCGCGCCGGTGTACGAGGCCGATGACGTTGTCGATGTCCTCGCCCTCGGTGATCGGGATGCGGCTGTGATGCCAGCTCTCGGCGAGGCTCGACAGATCGGCGACCGGCGTGTCCGCAGCGAGCGTTTCGCAGACAGTCCGTGGCGTCCGCAGATCGCCGGCGGTCACGCGATCGAGGCGTAGTGCGTTTTCAACCCAAACGTGCTCCTGCGCTCGCATGCGTCCCCCCTGAGCGGCAAGGTCGGAAGTCGTGATGACCTCTTCCTCGCTGGGGTGATCGGGGCCCGCCGGACCGGCCAAGACGTGCATCGCTTTGCGCACGAGCCAGACGATGGGGAAGACGCTCCAGATCATCAGCTGGAGGGGCCAGGCCAAGGCGGGACCGAGCTTGCCCGCGAAGCGAACCCCAAGGCTCTTGGGCACGATCTCGGTGACCGTCAGCACCAGGAAGGTGAAGACTGCCGCGAAGAGCCCAACGGCATCGCTGCCGTAGTGATTGGCGACCATGGCGCCACACCAAGCGGAGCCCACCGTGTGAGCGATCGTGTTGATCGTCAGGATCGCGGCAATCGGCTCCTCGATTTGCTCGCGCAACTTGGCAAGCAGTTCCGACCCGCTGCGCCCCTCTTTGCGAAGCACATCGATGCGCGCGGGGGTGAGCGTGTACAGAGCTGCTTCTAAGAGCGAGCAAAGGAACGAAGCCAGAAGCGTCAGCCCGGCAACGATGAGGATCGGTGTCACGATAAGGAGGCTAGTGCCTCGCCATAGACTAGCGGATCGAGTCGGAGTTGGCCAAGCCCCGAGGGCACTTGAAGCTGCGGGGGACTTGCGGCCGGTCCGAAAACGAGGTTGGATGCGCAAACACCAAACGGAGGACGCGTGGTCTCCGTTCTTGAGTTGGAGGACTTGAAACAATGAGGAATAGGCTGCTGTTTGCTTTCGTGGCCGTGGGGTTCCTTGGGAGCTGTCGAGCACCCGACCCGCCGCCGAACTCCACAGCTGCGCGGCTCGCGAGGCTCGACGAATTGCGTGGGCCCGTTCAAGTCAGCTCGGATGGGATTATCAGCGTGCCGGCTCCCACGGCCGAGCAAACGGCGCTCCTGCGAGACATCGTCGAGCCTCCCGAGCTGCGCCAAACGGACCGGCCTGTGCGGAAGTTGCGCGGGCGTGTTGTGAATGCACAGGGAGAACCGATCGCGGGGGTCCGAATTCGGACTCAGCGTGCCTACCCGGGGATCACGAAGTACCACTGGGAAGAGGCGGTGACGGATGCGAGCGGCGAGTTCACGCTGGCCTGCGGGCTGCCGGCGAGCGGTAGCATTCAACTGAACATCACGGACTCCCCACTGCACCCAGTCGACCGCACGCTTGCCTATGCGCTCGACGAGGCGCACCCCGAGGAGCACCTCGGGGTGCTTGCCCTGGAGATCCAGCTGGGCGATCCACCAGGATCGTCCGTCCGGGATGTGCCGGGTGGGAAGTCGCCACCGGTTCCAGGTCCAGGGTCCCCGGGCGGCTAGTCCGCATCGCGGTGGCCGACGAACCTTCGGCGCTCGGCGTTCGAGTCGGTATCGTCTGGAGATGAAAACTGCCCTTGCTCTCGCTTGCGTTCTCTACCTCAGCCTGGCTCTTTGGGCTCAAGACCCGACTGCGGGCGAGTCCGTGAACGAGCCGCAACGTGCCGCAGGGGTCGTCGAAGAGCTACCTAGCGTCGAGGAGTTCGCCAAAGGTAAGCGCTTCTACCCGGGCTTCATGACGATCTATGTCGATCCGGAGCAGGCGCGCGTCTGGATGGCGATCCCGGCGTACATCGGGGAGCTCCAAAGGACCCTGTTCACGTGTCTCTACATTGAGGGTCTGTCGACGGGACTCGGTTCGAATCCGGTGGGGTTGGATCGCGGGCAGCTAGGCTCGACGCGTGTTGTTAGGTTCCAACGCTTCGGTCGGCGGATGCTGATGGTGGAGCCGAACCAGGACTTCCGCGCGGTGACGAACGATGCGGATGAGGCGCGCGCGACGCGGGACTCGTTTGCGACCTCGGTGCTTTGGTCCGGCGAGATTGTCGCCGAGAATCCCGGCGAGCAGGTCGTGGTCGAGATCACTTCCCTCGTGGTCTCGGATGCGCACGGCGTGGCGCGCACGTTGAAGGGCGCTGGCCAGGGAAGTTGGTCGCTCGACGAGGACCGCTCGGCGTTTGATGACAAGGCAACTCGTGTTTTACCTAAGAACATCGAGCTCGAGGCGCTCTTGACTTTCAAGAGCGAGAAGCCCGGCGGCGAAGTGCGCGGGGTGACACCGACCGCCGAAGCGGTGAGCCTTCGGCAGCACCACTCGTTTGTGCAGCTGCCCGACATTGGCTACGACTTGCGCAAGTACGACCCACGCATGGGGCACATGGGCGTCAGCTTCCTCGACTTCGCGGCGCCGCTCGATGCGCCGCTCGAGACGCGCTATGCCGCGCGCCACCGGCTGCAGCACAAGTTCCCCGACGATCCGGCCATGGGCGTCGTCGAGCCGATTGTCTACTTTGTTGATCGCGGCGCGCCCAAGCTGATTCAGAAGGCGCTGATCGAGGGCGCATCGTGGTGGAGCGAGGCGTTCGCCGCGGCGGGCTTTCCGGATGGCTTTCGCGTCGAGCTCTTGCCCGAGAGGATCGACCCGATGGATGTGCGCTACAACGTGATCCAATGGGTGCATCGCGAGACGCGCGGCTGGTCTTATGGCGCCAGCGTACGCGACCCGCGCACAGGGGAGATCATCAAGGGACACGTCTCGCTTGGCTCGCAGCGCGTGCGGCAGGATCGCACGATCTTCGAGGGACTCGTGGGCTTGAACGGCGAGGGCGAGGTGAATGGGATCACGCCGCTCGAGCTCTCGATGGCGCGCCTGCGCCAGCTTGCAGCGCACGAGGTCGGGCACACGCTGGGCCTGATGCACAACTTCAGCGCGAGCACGATGGGGCGCAACTCGGTGATGGACTACCCCGCGCCGGAACTGCAAGCCAACGCCTTTGGGAGCTTGATTGCCGACCATGCTTACGGCGTGGGGATCGGCGCGTGGGACAAGCTCGCGATTTGCTACTTGTACTCTGAGTTCGGGTCCGATGTGGACGAGGAGACGGCCCTCGCCGGCATTGCCGAGGAGAGCCTTGGCGAGGACTATCGCTACCACTCGGACGCAGACGCGCGCAGCCCGGGCGCCGCGATGCCGTATGCGAATCTTTGGGACACGGGCGTGTCGCCTGATGTTGCGCTTGGCGAAGCGCTGCTCGTGCGGAGCAGTGCGATCGCACGTTTTGGCCTGCCCAACCTCGCGCCCGGTCTCCCGCGCGCCGAGCTCGCCGACGTGTTTGCGCCGCTGTACTTCTACCATCGCTATCAATTGGAGGCGGCGGCCAAGTTGCTTGGCGGCGTTGATTACCAGCACGGGGTTGCTGGGGATTCGGCGCGGGCGATGAGCCGCATCGAAGGCGCGCGGCAGCGCGGTGCGCTGGGCGTGATCCTTCGGGCGCTCGATCCGAGCGCGCTGGACCTGTCGGATGAGCTGCTTGAGCAGTTCGTTCCCTATGCGCCGGGCGACACCGGCAGCGTCGAGCGCTTTGGCTCGCGCACGGCGCCGCTCTTCGACCTGTTCGCCGCTGCCGAGACAGCGACGCGGCTCGTGACCAGCGGCCTCTTGCAGCGCGAGCGTTGCGCGCGCCTCGTGGCGCAGCACGCGGCAGACGAGGCCTTGCCGGGACTCGAAGAGATCATGGACGCGCTGATCGCTGCCGCCCTTCGAAGTGATCCAAATTGGACGGCACGCCAGATCGAGATCAACCACGGCAGCCAGCGCGTCGTGGTCGAGGCGCTGATGGGGCTCGCGAGCGATCCGCTCGCTGCGCCCGTTGTGCGCGAGCGCGCCGAGTGGCGGCTCGAGCAGCTTGCCTCCGACGACCTGCCAAAGTGGGAGCCGTATGCACCCGCGCATTTCCACGCCTTGACGCGCCGCATCGAGCGCTTCTTGAACCGCACCGAAGAGACCGCGCCGCTGCCGCTCGGCACCCCGACCGCCCCCCCGGGCAGCCCAATCGGGAGTGGACCGGGCGAATGCGGCTTCGAGTGGACGCGGTGAGCCCGATTGCGCAAGCTGGGCGCGTCTCCTTGGCCCCTTAGCAGTCCCACCATGCGCACTCTCCTCACGCTCGTTGCCACCGCTGTCCTCGCCACGCCGTCCCTTGCCGAGCTGCGGCTAGCTGCTGTCTTCGGCGACTCGATGGTGGTGCAAGCCGACCAAGGGATCGAGGTTTGGGGCTGGGCCGATCCCGGCGGCGAGGTCACGGTGCGCTTCGATGACCTCGAGGCGCGCGCCGCCGCAGACGAAGACGGCGCCTGGCGCGCCTTGCTGCCGCCCGCGGCGCACACGGCCGATGCGTTTGCGCCGCACACCGTGACGGTGACTTCGGGGGACGACGAGCTCGTGCTCAAGGACGTCTTGGTTGGCGAGGTCTGGCTCGCGTCGGGGCAGTCCAACATGGAGATGTCGCTGTCGCGCACGGACTCGGTCGAAGCGGCCACGAAGGCGGCACCCTATCCCGGCTTGCGCTTGTTCACGGTGCGGCGCGTCTCGACGCCTGTCGAACAGACCGACGTCGAGGGAAGCTGGCAGCTCGCGACCGCTGCGACGGTCGGCGACTTCTCGGCGGCCGGTCTGCACTTTGGAATCGACCTCTTGCACGCGCTCGATCGGCCGATTGGCATCGTGCACTCGAGCTGGGGCGGCAGCAGCGTCGAGGCTTGGATGAGCCCAAGTGCGCTACTCTCGTTTCAGGGCGACCTTGGTGGCTACGTTGCTTGGAAGGCAGCCGAGGAACAGCGCGAGGGCATGCGCACGCTATTTGCGGCCGAGTCACTTGCGGGCGCGGATGCAGCGGGCTGGGCGGATTGCAGCTTGCCGGTGGACTTCGAGCAACTTGCGCCTGGTTACGACGGGACGATCTGGTTCCGGCGCAAGCTCGTGCTACCCGACGGCTGGGCCGCGAAGGCCGAGACGCTAAGCCTGGGACCGATCGATGATGAAGACGAGGTGTGGATCGATGGCGTGCGGTTGGGCGGGACCCGCAACCATCTGGCTCCGCGCCTCTACCCGCTGACGCAAGCGGTGCGCGACGTTTTGACCGACGGCCGCGCGCAGATTGCGATTCGCGTCGAGGACACTGGCGGATGGGGCGGCTTCTCGGGCGCGGCTGCCGACATCGCGCTGGTCGCGGCCGATGGCGAGCGGCTCGCTTTGACCGACGGGTGGTCGTGGAAGCGCGGCGGCAGCACTCCGTCGCTTAGTCCCAACCATCGCCCGGCGCACCTGTACAACGGGATGCTGGCGCCTCTGATCGGCCTGCGTCTTGCCGGCTGCATCTGGTACCAAGGCGAGAGCAACGCGGACGATCCAGCAGCGTACGCGAAGCTGTTCCCCGCGCAGATCGAAGACTGGCGCGACAAGCTTGGCGCGCCGGATTTGCCGTTCCTTTGGGTGCAGTTGGCGAACTTCACACCCGGCGCAGGTTGGGATTGGCCAGCCCTGCGCGAGGCGCAGCGCAACACACTTACGCGCGTCGAGAGCGGTGGCATGGCCGTGACGATTGACGTGGGGAACCCGACCGACATCCACCCGCGCGACAAGCACACGGTCGGCTCGCGGCTGGCGCGCTGGGCGCTGTACAGCACCTACGGCCTGAAGGTTGTCCCCTCGGGGCCGCTTCCGCTCGACACGAAGCGCGAGGGCAGTGCGGTTGTGATTCGGTTCGAGACGTTTGGAGCGGGTCTCGCCATGCGCGATGGCGCCGAGCATTTAGGCGGCTTCGAGCTGCGGCGTCCCACCGGCGAGTGGTACCAGGCCAAAGCGCGACTTGTAGATGGCGGCGTGTGGGTCGAAGCGAACGAGACGCCGCTGCCGACGCACGTGCGCTACGCCTGGAGCAACAACCCGGTCCAGGACAGCGGCGCCAACCTGGTCAACGAGATCGGGTTGCCCGCGACGCCGTTCGAGCTTGAGCTCTAGCGCTCGGAGGCGTTTGCCAGGCTGACATCGAGGTCTTTCCACGCCTCGATGATCGGCTTGCCGATCGCGGAAGGCGCCGACCACTTCGGGTCCTTTGCGTGCTTCTGAGCCATGCGCTCTTGCAGTGCAAGTTGCCGGGGTGACAGCCACTGTTTCCAATCGCCTGACTTGAGGCTGGCGTTGACACGCGCAGCTTGCAGCTCGGTCATCGGCAGACCGGCAAGCGCGCTCTTCGACAGGTAGTACTTCACGTCCTTGTCGACGGCGATCGGCTTGTCGCTGCGCGAGGCGCGCGCGCCGACCTTGGCTTGCGCGAGTTCAAGTTGCGCATCGGTGCGCGCGATCACTTTCGAAGCGCACTCGTTGTCTTCTGCGTGCTGCAGTAGCTTGGCGAACGAGAGGCGCGCGGGGTCGAAAGAGACCTCGACCACCTCGCCGCCATTGAGCATGCCGGGGCGCGTCTCGATGACGCCGTCGATGAGGCCGAACTCGGCCTCGCCTACCCAGAATCACCACATGCCAAACACGACGGTCTCGAGACCTGCGTGGCGCGCGTGCGCCTCTTGTTCCAAGAGGTCGAGGTAGCGCGGCACGGGTTTCTTCGCCGCGACAAGGCCGCTCTTCAGCGCGTCCGTCATGCCGGCCATGTGCCAGCGGTCGGCGACGCGGGGCATCAGGCTTGTGCCCGCGGCGTCGGTGACGCGCACGACGGGGTAGTTCCACGCGGGCTCCTCATAGGCGTGGCGCACTGCGGCGTCGGCATCGCCGTCGGTGTTGTTGTAGATGCAGGTGGGGACGAAGTCCGTCTCGGCGGCTTCGATGACAAGCGGGTGGCTCAAGACCTGAGACCCATAATCCTTGCAACCGCTTCAGCCAGGCACCTCTTGGAACAGAAGCAAGATCGGCTTGTCGGCGGTCTTCGCAGTCTTCTTCGCGGTCTCGAAGTTGCGCTCCCACTTCACGAGGCCGAGCTCGATCGGCGTGTCCGCTTGGGGCGTGGCGCTCGCAGCACGCCCGTCGCCTGAAGGCTGCACGCTCGCGGCGAGGGCTCCGGATGCGAAGAGCACAAAGCCGAGGATTCGAAGGAGTTGCTTCATGAGTGCATTCTGGACGGTTTCGCCAAGCTGCGCTATGAAGAAAGCCGCTTAGGGCAAGCGGACCTCGATGGGGGCGCCGCCATCCCAGGTGGTGCTGATGGCTGTTGCACTTCCTTCACGAACGACGACCTGCGTGCCGCCTGGCACGCGCTGAACTTCCACGTCGAAGTCGCGGCCAAAGAGCCGGATGTGGCGCAGCGCCATTTCGTCCCAGCCTGTGGGGAGCCGCGGTGCACAGATGAACTTGTTGAAACCAGTGGGCTCGATCCCAAACAGACCTTCGGTGAAGACGCGCGCATACAAGCCGCTCTCGGCGGACAGGTGGCGCTGATCGCCTTCGGGCCAAGCCTCGACGGCATAGGGCACGTGCTCGCCGAGCAGGCGCTTTTGCGAGTAGTACTTCACGTAGCGCATGGCCGTGTCGGTCTCGCCTGCGGCGAGGATGCCGCGGAACGCGTACAGGGTCGCGCGGTCCCAAAACGTCGCGTTGCCGGCCTCGCTATAGACCCCGTTCTCGTTCCACAAGAGCGGAGACAAGAGCGCATCGAGCGTGCCCGCCTTGCGCTCGAAGATGCCAAACACAAGCGGCACGCAGATCCACGCGCGCAGCTTGGTGTTGCCCGCGAAGTAGCGGTAGGTCTCGAAGCCTTGGACGTTGGCGCCGAAGAAGGATTCGACCGAAGCGGCCAGGGCGATCGCGCGGCGATCGTATTGGGCGGCAAGCTCGGGGTGCCCGATTTCGCGCCCGAGCCGCGCCGCATCTTGCAGCGCGCCATAGGTCAGCATACTTGTGTTCAGGTTCGCGTCGCCGGCGGGGAAGCGCCCCTCAAGCTCGTCGCTGTCCGAGGCGATCACACCGTCGGGCGTCCGCTTGCGCTCGAGGTATTCGAGGCACCAAGTGATCAGTGGCCACAGCTCTTCGGCCACTTCGGTATCGCCCATGCCCAGCGCGAAGCGCGCGGCGCCGTACGCGATCATCGCCTGATCGCCGCGGTCGCCCGCGCCGTTCCAGAAGTCATCGCCCTCGGCCACAATCGACGACGGGATCGGCCGGTACTCGTCGTTCATGTACCGAGCGAAGTGGCGGAAGCTGTTCCGCGCCGACTCGTTCGCGACGTCGTTGCCGAGGTACGGGAAGAACGGGTTCACGTACTCGGCTTGGTCGTTGGCCCAGATCGCGGCGTAGTAGCGGCCGCCACCCGGTCCGTGCATGAAGCCGCCTTTCGTCCTGTAGATGCTCTCGGCGGCGCGCAACTTCGCGAAGGCAAACATGCGATTGAGCACGGGATCGGGTGTTTCCAAGACGAGGCTCGCCCCCAGCTCGTCCACGAACGCGAAGCGCTTGCCGAGCTCTTCGCGCGGATCCAAGTAGCCCTCCGGCTCGTCTATTAGCCTTCCCGCAATCGTCATCGAAACCTCGAGGCCCTCGCCGGCAGGGATCGTGAAGCTTCCCGGCGTGTAGGTCTTGGCATAGAGGACGTAGCTGCCGTAGACGCCGGCGTCCGCGTCGCTCTGGATGTGCACATCGGGCGAGGTGACTTCGACCAAGACGTCCTTCGCCGAGTGGTTCACGATGACCGTCTGCTCGAAGATCGCGGACGCTGTCGGGCTTGGGTACACCCGGCGCGTCAGAGTGATGCCGCCGCCCGCGTCGGAATCGAGTGTTAGCGTCCCATCCCAGCTCGCGCGCACAAGCTTCTCCGCGTCGACCTTGCGTCCGTTGATCTCGATGCCCAAGCTCACCTCTTGGCCAAAGTCGTGGATCAAGCTGGCGTGCGTGTCATTCGGGAGCGTGCGCAGCATCGGCCACACAACCTTGCGCTCGAGCACAAGCTCGCCGTTCTCATCCGCGCCGTAGCGCACGATCGCGGCGACCTGTTGCCCGCTGAATTCGATGTGGTCGGTGTGGGCATCGGCTACGTCCCAAGTGATCGCGAGATCACCAAGCTTCCAGCGATCCGCAAGTTGCGAGGACAAGGAATCAAGCCCCTCATCAGGCATCGAAAGATGGGCCTCGCGCCCCTGTGTTTGGCATGCGGCGAGGAGGGCCAGGATGAGGAACAAGATCAAGCGCATCATGCGCCTAGCTTACGCCCTCAACGGGTTTCCCCCGCGCCAGTTACTCGTTGATCCTGTCGAGTTGAAGCTCGCCGTTGCCAGGAGACGGGCTCACCTGCAGCTCTTCGTTTTCATGCGGGGTTGGCGGCCGGGGCATCGCGGGCAACAAGTGCCACGTTGTCCCCGCGGGATTGAAGCGGCGCATGGCGTCGAACGCCACGTGCACTGGAATCTGTGGAGCAACTGCAAGCGGGAACCGCGCCTCGGCGAGGTCATTGCGCCACGACGGCGCCGTGCGGTCCAAAGAGACCTCGAGGTTCTCGGCCGAAGCTGCGTGCGCCACCGGGAAGGATCGGAGCCCATTCGGTGCAACCTCGCCAAAGACGAATCGCGGGTCTCGCTCCCACTCGTCCGTGTCGATGATCAGCGCGCCGGGCAGCAGCGTGTCGGTCAGCGCGCAGACCGCGTCCGTCGTGCGCAAACGCTCGAGAAAGAGCCGCTCGCCACCGGTTGCCTCGCTCGGCTCGATCGTGAACTTCCAAAAGCCATTGTGATCGCCATAGGCAAGCTCGAACAGCTTGTTCAGCGACTCGAAGCGCGCATCACCATCGACTTGGATTCGCAGCCATGCGACTGGGTGGCTATACGCTTCAGGCTGGTCCGGGATGAGCGGCGCGTGGTCGAGGCTGGCAGCTAGTTCCACAAGCGCGCGACCGACTTCGCCGGGCCGGGCAAGCTGGCCCAAGCTCATCCCGCCGTCAGAGTGCACCTCGACGATGCCCGGTGCCCAATGCGCACCATCAAGAGCCACGGTCGGCTGCGCGCATGCGGCGACTGCCACAAGCAGCAAGCCCTCAAGCGCGGCAGAGCTACTGAACAACGCCAAAGAACGTGGTTGTTGCCTCATACCCGATCAGGTCGACGCCCTGGACAAAGACGCCTGTGCCCACGAGGCTAGCTGGCACGTGCAGCGCCTGCGCCATCGTGCCGCTTGCATCGGCCGTGAAGTACGCGGTTGTGATCGGCGGCGACAAGTCCAAGAGGCCCCAGTACGAAGGCAGCGGACCTTGGCCGGCCAACGAGACACCGACCAAAACCGCGCCGCTCGGCGACGCGCCCGTGATGTGCAGCGTCGCGCTCGAACCAGCAACAAGACCGGTCATCGAGAGGGCGGGGCCGTCCGTGTGCAGCTCGCGCAGGAAGACCCCTTGGTTGGTCGTCGCGGGCTTGGCGAGGTTCCAATAGTCGCTGTCGAAAACAAGCTGGCTGCCGTGCTCGCTGAGAGCGCGCGTGCTACCGACTCGAGCGCTCGCCTGGTTGACCGATCCGACTCCCGCGAGCCCTTGGTCATTGATCGAGCCCAACGTCGTGAGGCCCGTCTCGAGATCATGGATGTACACGTGAAGGAGCTGCGTCGCGGAAGCGGTCGGCAGGCGCACGGGCGCCAGTCCGTCGCCCGTGGCGTCAAAAGCGACGTATCTGCCGTCTGGTGAGATGCTTGGGTTGAACGCCGCACCCGTTCCGCGGTGGCCATCTGTCGCGACGTTGACCGGCGAGATCACACCCGTCGCGACGTCGATCACGAACACATCGCTCTTCTTGTTCGTGTCGCCGGGAATCACTTCGCGAAGCTTGGTCGCAAACGCGACCTTCGAGCCCGTGCCGTCGATCGAGAGGCCTTCGTCGATCTTGAAGCTACCCAGGTTGACATCGGTGCCCGTCGCGACGTCGTAAATCCAGAGCTCGTCGTTGTGCGTGCCGAGCGAACCCGTGACGTAAGCGATCGTGCTGCCATCGGCCGAGATGACCACGTTCAGGACCTCATCGCTTGCGGGGTGACTGACGATCTTCGTGAGGCCGGCTTGCCGGTCGCGCAAGTACACCTGGTCACCCGCGATGGGTGTGGGCAGTCCGGGGACGTACTCGTCGCCGTGGCCGATGAACGCGACAAAGCGCGCGTCGTCGGACAGCGATGACAGCGTCGTTCGGGAGAAGAGCGTTGCACCTGTCGGGCCGGTGCTGATCAGCTCGGTTGTTCCCTGCTGAAGGTCGCGCAGGAAGATGTCAACGTTGCCGTTCGTGTCGCCAAGGCCGGGGTCGTCGACGCGCGAAGGGAACGCAACAAAGCGCCCGTCGGCCGAGATCGAACAGCGCTGGTGGATCGAAGAGTTCAGGAACATGTACGCGGTCAGCGATTGGCCCGCGCTGCCGAGGTTGACTTGGCTTGTGCTCCCCGTGCGCACGTCGCGTACGTACAGCTCATTCGTGAAGAAGCCAATGACGGGCGCGGGGACGATGTCCGACGCCTTGCTGAGAAAGGCCACGTGCTCGCCATCGGTCGAGATGGTCACGAAGCCGCTCTCGCCAAGAGCGGCCTGCCCGGTGAAGCTCTTGTCGAGCTTTTGCGTGTCGGGCGTTTGGGCGAGGGCAGTCTTGCTTGAAAGGGCGGCGACAGTCAGGAGCGTGAGAGTCTTCAGCATGGCTTTGTTGGACGTGGTGGTTGCGAGCGAGACTCACAGCGTAGCCGACCCTTCGAATCTCTGCTTTTGAAATCGCAGGGGCTGGCATACTGAGGGCCCTCAGCTCGTTGGGGCCACGAATCGCATGACTCCATCACCTCCTGTCCCCTTTCGCTCGCGTGTGTTGAGCTTGCTTGGTGGCCTTGCCTTTTTGGCCTTCGTTGCCGCGAGTCTGCTGGTTGGATCGGCGCGCTGGTTCTGGTTGGGCGAGGTGGCGACTAGCTTCGGCTGGCAGCTTGGTTGCATGGGGCTCGTGGGAGTCGTGGCGCTCGCGTTGACAAGAAGGCCGCGGCTGGCTGCGCTCACGCTTGTGCTTGCACTTGTGCACATGGGACCCGAGCTGGGCTTGTGGTGGCCAAGTGGCGCGGCGCAAAACGAAGTTGACATCGAGGTCCTGACGCTCGCTTCGTGCAACTTGCTGTGGGACAACACGAACACGGCGGCCTTGCACACCTGGCTGGACGAAGTCGATCCCGACATCGTGGCGTTCGAAGAGGTCTCGCCTTTTTGGCGCGCCGAGCTCGAGAGTCTGTCGGCCTCGTATCCCAACTTGATCCTATCGCCACCCGCCAATCGATGGAGCAAGGGCACGTGGGGCACGGCCTTCCTCTCGCGCGTGCCGCTCACCGATCCGCGTTGGATTGCGCCGCCCGAGCACGTCGACCGGCCGCACCTCGAAGTGCATGCCACGCTTGGCGGGCGGCCTCTGACCCTGCGCGTCGCTCATCCGCCACGCCCGGGACGCACGCCGCGGGTCGAGTGGCGCAACTCGGTCCTTGATCGCATCGCCGAGCAAGACTGGTCCGGTCAGGCGATTCTTCTCGGCGACTTGAACACGACACGCACGTCGCCCATGTTCGGGCGGCTACTTGAGGTGACCGGCTTGCGCGACTCGCGCCAGGGTTTCGGCCGGCAGCCGACCTTCACCACCGTCAACCCGTTCCCTGGCTTGCAGATTGCGATCGACCATGTGCTGGTGAGTGACGCCGTTAGCGTGCTCGACCGCAGGACTGCCGCGTTTGAGGGCAGCGATCACCGCAGCGTTGTTGTGCGCGTGGCAGCAAAGTGAATCGGGCTCGGAGCATGGGCTCTCGCAGGTCATAATGAGTGCATGGACGTCAAAGACCACTGGCCCGAGATTCGCACCTTCTTTAGGGGGCAGCGCGCCTACTCGATCGCTTCGGTGAACGAGGATGGTTCGCCGCACGTCTCGCCGATCGGTTCCTTGTTTCTGCGCGGCGATGGGACAGGGTTCTTTCTCGAGCGCTTCACGTCCGCTCTTCCGGCGAACCTCGATCGCGATCCGCGTGTCTGTGTGATGGTCACGAACATGTCGCCTGTGTTTTGGGTTCGCTCGCTTGCGCGCGGCACGTTTCGGGATCACCCAGGCTTGCGGTTGATGGGGGTTGCGGGCGAGCGTCGCTTGGCGACGGACGAAGAGGCCGCGCGTTTTCGGCGCAAGGTACACAGCGCGCGTTTTCTCCGCGGTCACAAGCTCCTATGGCGCGACTTCAAGTACGCCCGCGACATCCGCTTCGAGCGCGTCGAGCCGATTCGTCTCGGCAAGATGACCGCAGAGCTTCTGAGCTAGCCCAGCCCCATCACAATATGAGCTCTCTCCTCGACAAGGCTTCTTACAACGATCCCGCGACCTTCGCCGCCGAGCGCGAAGCGATCTTCTTTCGCACCTGGCAGCTTGCCGGTCACGCCAGTCAGCTAGGCGCGCCGGGCGACTTCGTGACGGTGCAGATCGTCGACCAGAGCGTGTTTGTGATCCGCGGCAAGGACGGCGCACTGCGCGCCTTCTACAACGTGTGCCAGCATCGCGCGCACGAGCTGCTCGAAGGCTGCGGCAACACGCGCGCCTCGATCGTCTGCCCGTACCACGCGTGGGCGTATGGCGACGATGGCGGCTTGCGCTCGGCGCGGCACTGCATGGACAAGCCTGACTTCGAGGCGGCGGACTTCGCGTTGGAATCGGTGCGCGTGGAGGAGGCGCTTGGGTTTGTGTTCGTGAACCTCGACAACGAGGCGCCGCGTCTCGAGGACTACGCTCCTGGCATGTTCGCGGACATCGAGAAGCACGTGCCGTGGTGGGACAAGGTCGAGGTGTCGAGCCACTTCGACGCGGCCGGCCCGGACCTCGCTGCCAACTGGAAGGTGCTGGGCGAGAACTGCCTCGAGTGCTACCACTGCGGCCCGTCGCACCCAGCCTTCTGCGACCTTGTCGACATGGCGAGCTACCGCTGCGATGTGCATGCGAACTGGCTGCGCAGCTACGGCGAGTTGGGGAAGGCGAAGAACAAGGCCTACGACGTCGAGCCAAGCGAGCCGTGCCAGCACGCGATCTACTGGCACCTGTGGCCGAACACGGAGATCATCATCTACCCCGGGAACGCAGCGATGACGACCTTCCGCTTCTTCCCATCCGACGTGGCGACGACGGCCACGTCCAGCCTGATGCTGCTGCAGCCGGGTGACACGATCGCGCCCGAGCGCTTGCACTATCGCTGGAACGTGCTGTGGCCCGAGGACGAGAGCATCTGCACGTCTGTCCACCGCGGGCTTCAGTCGCGCGGCTATCGCGGCGGCCGCTTGATGAATCACGAGGGCGGTGCGGGCGGCGACCCAGAGGCCAACCACGCGGTCAGCGAGCACGGAGTCGAGGCCTTCCAGGCGAATTGGCGGCGCTGGATGGGCACTTCGACGGGGGGCTAGGGGCGCCTAGGGGCTCGGAAAGGACATTTTGAGCCCCGTGCGTCGATTGCGCGGCTAATCTACGCAGATTGTGCGTGGATAAAGGCTCACGTAGGCCGATTGACTCTATATTCGACGCGCGCCATGCCTTACATCCACGAGCACCCCGACTGGCCGCGCTTCACCTGGGACGATGCCACCCTGGGTGAGCCGCTTGCCCGAGCGCGCCACGAGCAGGGGCGTCTCTTGGGGCGCATGGAGTCGATTGGATTCGACCTGCGCGAGGGGGCCGGGCTCGACATGCAGACGGCCGAGCTCGTCAAGTCCTGGGCGATTGAAGGCGAGTCTCTGGATCCAGCCGAGGTGCGCTCGTCGCTCGCGAAGCAGCTTGGGCTCGAGACGGCGGGGCTGCCACAGACCGGGCGCGAGCTGGATGGCATTGTGGAGATGATGCTAGACGCGACTCGGAACGCGGCCGCGCCGCTGACTCGCGAGCGGCTGTTTGCTTGGCATGCCGCGCTCTTCCCAACGGGCTGGAGCCATCTGCGCCGGGTCACCGCGGGCGCCTGGCGTAGCCCGGAGGTCGGGGCGATGCAGGTTGTGTCCGGTGCGATCGGCCGCGAGCGTGTCCACTTCGAGGCGCCCGCCGCCGAGCGTGTCGAGGGTGAGATGGCGGCCTTCATCGAGTGGTTCGAAGCGGGCCCACAGCTTGACCCTTTGTTGAAGGCGGGCATCGCGCACCTCTGGCTCGTCACGATCCACCCGTTCGAAGATGGCAATGGCCGCATCGCTCGGGCCGTGTGCGACATGGCACTGGCGCGAGCGGACAGGACCCAGCAGCGCTTCTACAGCTTGTCCTCGCAGCTCGAAACCGAGCGCAAGCACTACTACTTTCAGCTCGAGTCCACGCAGAAGGCGGGCCTCGACATCACGGCTTGGCTCGCGTGGTTCCTCGAGTTGTTCGAGCGCGCGATCGAGAGCGCAAAGGGCGTCTTGGAAGAGACGCACGCCAAGGCGCGCTTCTGGCAGGCAGCAGGCACGCGGCCGTTGAACGAGCGGCAACGCAAGGTCTTAATACGCCTGCTCGATCACTTTCAAGGTCCCTTGACGACGAAGAAGTACGCCAAGATGACCGCCTGCTCCCACGACACGGCGCTGCGCGACATCAAGCAGTTGGTCGAGTGGGGGCTCTTGGCGAAGAACGACGCCGGTGGCCGCAGCACGAACTACCACGTGGTGGCAGAGCACTAAAGCACGTCGGCGAACAGCTCGGGTTCGGGGTGCGGGACCACGAACTTGGCGACCAAGAGGCCGCGCGCGCTTACTACACTTGCTATGGACGGAGGAAATCGAATGGCCCTAAAAGACTGCCTTCACCTCAGCCTGCCATATTCACCAGTTGAACTGAGAGCCGCCGCTTGACGCGATTCGCACTTGAGACGTCGCGCGCAACGCGCGACAGACGTACCGCTACCTTTCCCCGGTTGGGGCGCGTGTCAGGGGGCGAGTTGTCGGGGGGGCAGGAAGCGGCAGGTACAGGCGCCCACAAATCGCCGCGGTCTTCTCCGACACAATCAGCGTCGCCTGCCGACCTGACGTAGCCGTCCGGTGCGCCAGGCAAAGCTGGCGCCTTCCAATCAGATGAAAGGAGCTGATCATGTAAATCGTCGACACGGCATGTAGTGACCCAGGCGTGCGCGTCAGTGATGGCGGGTGCGGAGCC